>CESQ01215395.1_pt1 | contig 19185 bp, 10 predicted proteins | sample 361401 | NCBI WGS metagenome assembly CESQ01 (sample SAMEA2622119, study PRJEB7988) | marine metagenome | isolation source: saline water (ENVO:00002010), including | reverse complement strand
AGCTTCAGGTATTTCTTGAACAGAAATATCTTCTATTTCCATTTAGCAATCATTCCATTGGCCAGCAAGATCGCTTGCAAGGTTGCCCACAGCTTTACGGCTTTGACCAAACCAAAGACCTGCTAAAACGGGGCCAAGGATTGGGATTCCAGCAATTGCAGGAGTAACTTGAACCGATCCAGCATCAGCAATTAATTGTCCATTGGAGCGACCCTGAGCCATTTTTTCAATACAAGAAATCTGATCTGCTGTAAGTTTTCCGTCTGAGCCTTTCGGATAAATTGCAAATTGGGCTACGTCTTGTTTATGTGTATATTTCTTTTTAACCCCACCATTGAAAGTAGGCTGAGAATCATCTGTGATCGTTGTGACTAATTTTGGATCGTGTTGTTTAGAATTAAAAATCCACTCCTCTGCACCGTCAGGCTTGGTTTCACTCCTAATTTGAATTGAGCTATAAGGAGTGCTAGAAAGCTTGGCGATGTCTGGAATACCAGAATCTTTACGAGCTAAAAGGTTCAAGCTCATAAAGTTTGTGGCAATAAGTCCTCCACCTAACACTAAAGAAGTTAGGCCGTTAAATGATTTGAATTGAATCATTCTATTTCCCGAACGGGAGTACAGATCCTGTCGATGATGGAACGCTTGGTATCTCTGGCATTGCTCCTTTAACAAGGGAAGGCAATTGCTTTTGCACTTCGCTCATTATGGATTCAGTTAATTTGCCACGTTGAAAATAAGCAAACGTTCCACCACCTACCGCCACTACTAGAGCAGCGGTATTTATATAGGTGAGGATCTTAATCATGCAGGACAAGCCTCACCACTATCTTCAGTAGTTGCCTTGTCAGCATCTCTAGCTTCGTTAATGATTTGGCCTTGCAATTGCTGAATTTTTAGCGCAAGTGGTTCAAGTTCAGCTTTGTTTGTTTCCTGCTGTCTTTTAACAACGCCATTGTATTCTTCAACGGCAGCGTCTAATTCAGAGATAGTAGACATAGATAAAATGTATATACTTTGAGATTCTAAACCTTCCTAAAAATATTGCCAATCCCAATCTCAATTAACTTTTCCAAGTACCTGAAACATTCGTGTTAAACGAATCAACATCTTTCCAAGTTCCATTGACAAGAACCTTTGCACTATCAACGGTCTTCCATACACCACTAACAAGCACATAAGCAGTTAGGGAACCACCACCACCACCACCACTTGAAACAGGGTTAACTGCAAAAGGTAACGTCCATTCAATAAGGTCTAGAGTGCCAGAGCCTACTGTTGATTTTGCTTCTATACAAACAAAAGGCAAAGTCCATTCAACAATGTCTAACGCTAGTTGTTCAGTATTTGGTAATGCCATTAGCTTACATTTGCCTCAATACCTTCCTTGTCTGCTTTTTCTTGCGTTTCCTGCTCTTCTTCAGCATTTATCATCTTGTCAATCACTGCTGTCATATAATCCAAAGTTAATTCGTCTTTGGAACAAAATCTTTGGTAGCGTGTCTCTGAAATTTTTATCATATAAAAAAACTCATTTTGTTCAGTTGTTCCTGAGTCAAAAATGGAATAAGCCATAATTTAAGCCTGTGTAATAGACATATCATCAAAGTAGTTAGTAGTAACACTACCGCCATAAGAGGTTACATAAACATCAATAAAACCTGCTGCTGTTGGTGTGACTTGGGCGGTCAATTCTTGCCAAGAATAAGAATAACTAGTTGTTTCAGTAACAATATCTGCTGTCATACCGATTAACGTATTCTTTCCTATTATTAATTGTGCTGGAGTATAATTATTACTGGCATAGACCCATATTTTAACAGTCACTTGACTACCAGAAGCAACTGCAAACTTCCCAAATTGAGTTTTTAAATAGCCGGGAGCATCACCAGTTCCGGCAACATTATTGTTATAAAAAGACCAAGAATACCCTGAACTCGTATGTCTAGTTGTTGTGTTGTTTTTAACTAAACCTCTAGGGAAATAAGTTTCATGCACATTGCTTACATTGTTTGCATTTCGTCTGTACCACGGACCTTGGAGATTTGATATAGGAGAACTAGCATAAGTTCCTGTAAATTGATCATTACTCGTTCTTAATGAAGAAGCACTACTATTTAGACCAATTTGTCTATCTGCAATCTGAGGATTATTTAAAGTAAGAGTACCTTTTGTAAGGTTCACGATGGAAGTTGGAGGATAAAAGCCTGGAGGATGAAGAGATGAATCCTGTGTATATACAAAATTATCTACAGTAATATCAGGATCGGTATTTAGGTATGGCACAACTCCAGAAGCATTTTTACTTGTACAATTATTAACTGTTACTGCGGCCTTGTTATTATAAAAATAAAGAGAATAATCTCCACTTGCGCTACTTATATATTCATCCAACGTTATATTGCCTACATTATTTTCAATTTTTTGATTAATTATGGCTGCTCTAGCTGTTATCTTGCCTAGATAAGTTGGATTACTAGTGTAAAGTAAACTAAAACCAGCAGACATGTCGCCTCCGACCACGTAGAATTCATAATTTTCTTTTGTTGCTGCATCAGAATTTACCTGAACCGATCCTGCCGTGGAAGTATCTTTAAAAAAATAATCACTATAGGAAATTAATGCTGTCATTGAGACAACCAAGTTCTTGATTTTTCTCCATCTATTACTTTGAGAATAAAAGCCATTTTGCGATGCAATATGACAACAATGAATGTCTTCTAAGGAATTATATTGCCCACTTGAATGATTTTGTTTCATTCTTACGGTTCCAATCTTACTAATATTACAACCATAAAAAGTAGCAAATTGGAAAGTTGAGTCTTTTACTAGTCCGTCTATAAAAGAACTTTCTAATGACTGAGTAGACATATTTGTTCTATCCCAACCACCGGAAACATTAATCCAACTACTATTTGCCTGGCCGGAATTACTAATACCAGAATTCATATTAGCGTACCCAGATGACGTATGTCCCAAGGTATCTATTACATATTTACATCTATTTGATTCTCTTTTATATATATTCTGATTACTTAAGTTTGAAGAAAAACCAGCATTACTACGGCCTCCATAATATCCGATATGAGTAGATGAGCCATAATTTTTTTGCTCAAGAATTATTCTTTTATCATTAATAGACTCAATACCATACCAACATGGATCTGATGTCGTATTTAATCCTACTACTGATCGATGTGTTAACGAATCAGCAGCAGAAGATGCTTTACAAGCAATAATGTTATTTAAAACGAACGCTTGCGCTCCTTGATCTGTATCTACATACAAAGCTATTGAATTAATATTATTCCCAAAATTACTACCTAAATCAACAACAACTTCTGCCCAAACCTCAAATTTATATCCTTTTAAATCAAAATTTAATGTATTAACAGTTGTGTTTCCAGATGAGTCAGAACAAAGCCTCAAACTGCAATTTGAGCCATAGTGTTGACCAGTGCCATTGCCTAAAAGTTTAAAAGATATTTGCTGATAACCACTTAAATCAAGTCCCCCAGTTGCCCAATATGCAGCTTTGCCCGTCCCAAAAGCAGCATCAATGGTAATTTGATCTGAATGGTAATGTTCATTAATACGTTGATTACTGCTACCCCACATAAAAGAACTAGCAGTGACCAGACTGGTCGTAACATTGGTTGAGGCAGTCCACGTTGTTGTTCTAGGTCCAAAGGATGCAATATTTTTAGTTACAGGAGTATTCAACATTATCGTTGAATAAGTCCGAACAAAAAACTTTATATGTACAGAGCTTGCGGTAGTATTACTAGCCGCTGTATAACCATCTAATTTGATAGTATTGTCATTCACTTTTGTAACGGTCCAAGTCCCATTCAAAGAAGTATCACTATTTTCAAAAATAAAAATTGTACCTCCTGTACTGGGAAATTGTTTTCCAAAGTTTGAATAAGGGCCAATAGTAGTCTCACCAGTCGTCGTGGAATAAGCAATATTTGCGTAGATACTTTGATTACTATACGACTTTTGAAAGTAACCACTAAAAACATTGCCAGTGCCAACCAATGTAGGATCAGGTGATCCCATTATTCGCACTTCATCTCCACCACTTAAAGCCCAACTTGACGGAATTGTTGCTTTCCTATTAGCAAAAGACGTTCCATCAGCACTATCGTTTCCATTTTCGTAATCAATGTAATAAGTAGACATGGCAATTAGTTAGAAAAAATGTGAATTAGGAAAGTAAATTAAGAATAAACTATGTATAAATCCCCATCCGCAAATCCTGTGGTGCTCGAAGGGGCTGATGTAGAAGTAGTTATTCGCCTCATTCCATTTGCTGAACTTGCGACACTAGCTGCATGAATTTTACTGACGTAAACTTCTTCGCTAGATAACGCCCCGCCAGAACCAACGTTGTTTTGGTGGAGCATGTCAGAATGACTAGTACCGTTAAACCACTGACAAGTCGTAGAAGCAGAGGCAAAACTTATACCACCACCAGAACTAGAGTGATTATTCCATAGATAAACTTTATTATCGTTTGTGTAATACTGAAGACTTACCTTGTTAGCCCCTGCTGCATCATTAAGCTCAAGTTCTGGATTAGTAGCTGTAATTGTTGCTGAACCTGAAGTGAAAGTAAAATTACTTTCTGCTTCGAGAGTATTGCTAGAACTAGATCCTGTAATTATACGATTATCGGCGTTGTTATTAATTGTTGTTCCACCTGATGATGGAAGGTTGGTTAGGTTTGAGCCGTCTAGTGCTGGCAAAGTTCCACCCGAAGTTATATTTGCCGCCGATAAACTTGTCAGGTTTGAACCATTACCGTGAATTTGATTGACGTAAACATTTTTACTCGATAATTTACCGCCGGAACCTACATTTAAATCCGTTAAAAGTGTTGCCCAATTATTGCTGCTCGTATAGACCTCATAATCATCACTTGAACTAGCAGGAAATTTTAGGCCTCTATTATTAATTGCTTGCCAAAACCACATTTGGCTATTGTAATAATGTTGATAATAAACCTGGGTACCACTAGCGTTAAAGACATCTAGAATAACTGGATTATCATGACCTCTGATATAAATTTTATGACTAGCACTATTACTTATCGTTAAATCACCCCCCGTCATCGTCAAATTACCCGTCAACGTTCCACCGCTTAAAAGCAGCTTGGTTGAATCGGTGGCACTGATGTTGGTTAAGTTTGAACCGTTTAAGGCTGGTAAAGTTCCACCAGAGGCTATATTTGCCGCCGATAAATCCGTTAAATTTGAACCATCACCATGAATCTCGTTAACGTAAACATTTTTACCAGATAAGTCACCGCCCGAACCTACGTTTCCTTCGTGGATAACACGTTGCTGAGCCGATCCGTCGTACCACACAAATAGATTACTTACAATTAATCCAGTATTTTGATGTCCGTTGTATAGCTCTACTAATCCACTATTACTGTATGAAAGATACGCTTTAGAAGTACTACCATCATAAAAATTTATTTTAGGACTGTTAGACCCTTTAAGTGAAATCTTTTCGTGGGTAGTAGTATTGATTTCTACAGTTGAACCATCAAAAGTAAGGTTTGCTTCTCCATTCAATTCACCAGTTGTTCCAGAACCAGTGATTAAGCGATTATCTGCGTTGTTGTTGATTGTTGTTCCACTAATTGTTTGCCAACTGTTGTCGCCTCTCAAGAAAGTTGAACTACTTGCCGTACCAGAACTACCAAGACGGTCTATTGGGACTGTTCCAGCATTTAGATTTGAAGCTGAACCTGCTGTAAATCCTCCAGACGTTCCAGAAACACTTCCAGTAACGTCTCCAATAAATTTCTTACCAGTAGCAACTTGAATATCTTCTGAAGATGTCCAAGCATCAGTTGAATTAACCCAGTTAAATGTCTTATCTGTTGCACCTTTAAGAGTTAAACCACCACCGTCAGCAGTTGTATCGCTAGGACTTGCAACCTTACCAAGTTCTATATTTTTATCAGCGACCTCAACAGTAGTGCTATTAACTGTTGTTGTTGTGCCATTAACTGTAAGATCTCCACTTAGAGTTAATGACGCTGCATGAATAGCACTAGAAGATAACGCTCCACTGGAACCTACGTTTCCTTGGTGGACAATAGTTTGATCACTAGATCCATCGTACCAAGTGAAATTTGAACCTACTTTTATTGATGTGCTGTGTTCATAATTGTGTAAATAGGCATAGCCATCAGCTCGCCAAGCAAGGAACATTTTTGATGCAGTACCCTCATACCAAATAATCTCTGGGTCATTACTACCTTTGAGATGCATTTTTGCATTATTAGTACTACTAATTTGTAAACTTGAACCATCAAATTGAAGACCTGCTTCTCCATTTAAAGTATTAGTCGTTCCAGTCGCTGTGACAATCCTATTGTCTGCCTGATTATTAATTGTGACTCCAGCAGGAACGTCCTGCCAAGAACAAGTCCCGTCACCATCTTCTCTTAGGAATTTTGTGCCGCCTGATTCACCTGTAGATAATATTGCTGTTCCTTCTGGTGTAGCTGAAACTGTTTGCCAAGTATTGTCGCCTCTTAGGAACTTGGTGGTGATAGAACTTCCTGATCCGAGTCTTGCAGCATCTACTGTTCCAGCAGTAATATTATCAGCATCTAAAGCAGTTAATGAAGTTCCAACTCCGCTAAATCCTGTACTAGTAAGTAATCCAGTTGAAGGGTTATAAGTTAAACCTGTATCTGTTTCTGCTCCTTGTGATCCTGTTGCACCATCAGCAAACAATGGATAAACAGTTTCATCAGTTGAATTGTTAGCTGTAACCGTAAATTCAGTTGCTAAAGATGCTGTAGCCGCATTACCTGAACAAGCCGCAGATGTTCCAGAACTGGTAATAAAATTAGCACCGTTAGTTAGTTGATTATTATTAGTCGGGATTGTTGGCTTGTTAGTTAAATTTGAATAGGAAATATCAATATTGGCAGTACCATCAAAGTTTGTCCCTCCGATTGTTCTTGCATTAGCTAAAGCAGTTGCTGTAGCAGCATTACCTGTTGTGTCTTGATCACCAGCAGCATTAACACCTGGAAGGTTGATGCTTGCAGTACCGTCGAAAGCGACTCCACCAATATTTACACTTGAGACTAAAGCTGTTGCAGTAGCAGCGTTTCCAGTACACGAACCAGCAGAGCCAGAAGTATTACCATTTACATTTCCAGTTAAATTTCCAACAAAAGTAGTTGTCGTTAAAGTTCCAGTCGAAGGATTGTAAGTTAAAGCAGAATCTGTTTCAGCACCCTGAGAACCAGTAGCTGCATCTACAAAAATCGGATAAACAGTTTCATTGGTTGTGTTATTTGCAGTGACCGTGAATTGTGTTGCGAGTGCTGCTGTACCTGAAGTATTTTGATCGCCAGCAGAGTTGACTCCAGGCAGATCAATATTTGCTGAACCATCAAAGCTAACTCCACCTATTGTTCTAGCAGTTGCCAAAACCGTTGCTGTCGCTGCATTTCCTGTTGTATTTTGGTCGCCAGTAGTATTAACGCCTGGTAAATCTATATTTGCTGAACCATTAAAACTTACTCCTCCTATCGTTCTTGCAGTTGCAAGTGTTGTTGCTGTATCTGCGTTACCCGTTAATGCTCCAGTTACATCTCCAGAAATTGTTCCACTTACAGTTAAAGCAGTAAGAGTCCCAACCGAGGTAAGAGAACTTGCAACAACATTAGAAGCAAGTGTCGTTCCAGTTAAATCAGCAGCAGCCGTATTAGTTGTATCAGTTGCCCATTCAAGAGTCGTAGCAGTCGATCCAGCTTTAAGCACTTGACCTGTTGTAGGAGGAGCCGCAGGTAAAGATATTGTGTAACTAGATTCTGAACCTTTATCAGTAGCTCCTTTAATTCCTATATAAGCAGTTCCATTACTATCAGCTTCAAAGAAACGAACTTCTTTATCGTTATCAACTAAAAGATTATCTGTAAGTGTCCCACCAGTTGTAGGCAAAGCAGCATCAGCAGTTGTTTGTGCAGCATCAGCAGCATCCTTAGCTGTCTTTACAGCAGCAGGGGTAGCAGCCGTAGTAGTGCTTGTGCTATCTGCTGCGTTTGTTAATTGAAGAACACCAACGGCACTTGTTGTTCCAGTAGCAATTTTTGATCCTGTAATTGCAGCAGATCCAGATATATCAGCATCAACAATGACTCCAGCAGTAATTGAAGTAACACCTGCATTTGTTATTGCTATATCACCTGTAATCGAGACTGCTACCGCATCATCATTTGCGTCTCCAACAAGAAGTTTAGCCGATTCTAAATCAGCTAATTTTGTAAATGCAATTCCAGCACTAGCATTTATATCTGCATTAACAATCGTTCCATCAGCAAGCATTGTACTTGTAACTGTTCCACTGTCTCCAGATGTAATTACTGTTCCCGTTATGTCTGGCAAAGTGATTACTTTGTCTGATGTCGTTGGATCGGCAACAGTTAATGTTGTTTCAAAAGCATCTGTTGTATCACCTTCAAATACAAGACTTCCTGTATTCGCAATTAAAATTTGACCTGTAACAATGCCGCCTGCTTTCGCTATTTTTTCACTTGCTACCTCTGCTATAGCATCTTGAACATTGGTAGCAGAAACGCCATCAACACCACTACCACTTGGAGAATAAGTAATATTAGTCGCAATTTGTCCTGCAACTGTTGCTGATAGATCAATCTCTTGCCAACTACTACTGGTGGAAGAAGTTGTAACACCCAAGATGTAATCTGGTGGAGCAAAATCCTGTTGTGGAGCAGGAGCAGAAGGGTAACTTCCTGAAGTGTTTCCTACAGATATAACGACATATAAACCATCAGTATTAGCACTTGGAGTGGGAAGATTGGAACCAACAGTCAAACCACTTGAAATTCCTTCAGAAGTGCAACTAATCATTTGAGATGTTGCAGCGTTATATGTTCCCCCAAAACGCAAACTACCTTTCGTTAACGTAGTTATTGCCTGCCACGCTGTACCGTCAAAAATGTATGCATCTTCTGCAACAGTATCAAACAGAATTTGACCATTGAATTGTGCTGTTGGGAATCCGCTTTGAGCAATAGATTGGAATATTGTTGTAGAAGAATTACTTAACTTATTACCGTCAATAGAATTTGCCGCAATTCGTGCTGCTGCAACAGTTCCTGAAGTCAATAATGTTGCACTGTGATTAGGTAAATCACTAGCTAAAAGACTTGTTAAATCTGTAACTAGACCTTTTGCATTAACTGTAACTTTTATCCCTGAACCTGCTGTTACGCCTGAATCAGCAACTGTAATTGCACCGTTTGAATCAACAGAAAGTGGACCTCCCGTTGGCACAGAAACAGCACCTACAGCACTAGCAGTTGCAAGAGGTAAATCTGAAGCAGCTAACGATCCTGTTCCTGTTACTTGCCCGAAATTATTGAAAGTAACTTTGACCGCTGTAGCTCCAGTCGTTGTTGCTGCAATAGATAATGCACCTGTTCCTGTAACTGTTAAACCACCTGCTGTAGGGACAGAAACACCACCAACGGCAGTAGCAGTTGAAACAGGCAAATCGCTTGGCAACAGTGCAGTTACAGCGGTTATTAAGCCCTGAGCGTTATAGCTAATTCCAGCACTTGTTCCAGCAGAAATTGTATTGTTAATTCCTAATTTTCCAGACGCAACATTTAAAGATCTATCAAGATCACTTGTAAGAAGCTTGGCTGCTGTAACCGTTCCATCAGTAAGCTTTGCTCCACTTATTCCACTAGCAATTTTTGCATCAGTAACTGAACCCGCAGCAATTTTTGCAGTTGTTACAGAAGTTGCACCTAAAGCAAGCGTATCAACAGCCCCTGCTCCAATTTTGGCTGCTGTAACAGCGTCATCGGCAATTTTTACTGTTGTCACAGAAGCAGGGCCAAGACTATTGGTTTCAATTACCCCTGAGAACTTGGCTGCTGTGACGGCTCCATCAGCAATCTTGGCAGTTGTTATTGCTGCATCAACGACAGCAGCAGTATCTACAGCATTATCAGCAAGTTTTGCTGCTGTAACTGCATTAGCCTCAATTTTTGCAGATGTAACAGCATTATTTGCTATGGCTGCTGTATCAACTGCATCATCAGCTAGTTCACTAGCTGTTATGGCATTAGCGGCTATTTCAGACGATGTAAGTGAATCACTTGCAATTTTTGTTCCATCTATATCTCCAGCCGACAAACTTAATTTATTTGCAGTAATTGTTGCGTTAGCTATCTTTGCTCCTGTTACTGCAAAGTTTGTTATAGCCGCTGTGTCCACTGCATCGTCTGCAAGTTCTGAAGCACCAACTGCATTTGCAGCGATCTCGCTTGCCCCTACAGAATCAGCAGCTAGTTGAGTTGCTGTGATCGTGCCAGTAGCAATATTTGCGCCTTCAATTGTTGCTGCTGCTATCTTTGCTCCTGTTACTGCGTCATCTGCTAAAGCATTTGTATCAACAGCATTGTCTGCAAGCTCGCTAGCACCTATCGCATTGGCTGCTATCTGATTTGCTGTAATTGAATTACTTGATATCTTTGAACCTGCAATATCACCATCAGCAAGGTTTAACTTATTTCCTGTAATAGTTGTATTAGCAATCTTTGCTCCTGTTACAGCTAAGTTAAGAATGGATGCTGTATCTACAGCGTCATCAGCTAATTCTGAAACACCGATAGCATTAGGAGCTATCTCATTGGCAGTAAGAGTATTAGCAACAATATTTCCTGCTGCAATTGTTGTTGCTGCAATATTGGCCCCAGTAATAGTTGTTGCAGCTATTTTTGCCCCAGTGACAGCATCATCAGCTATGGCAGCAGTATCTACGGCATTATCAGCCAATTCACTTGCACCTATAGCATTAGGAGCTATCTGACTAGCAGTTAAAGAATTAGAACCAATTTTTGCACCAGAAATATCACCATCAGCAAGATTTAATTTTGCATAAGTAATAGTTGTATTAGCTATCTTTGCTTCTGTCACTGCAAGGTTTGCAATTGCATTGGTGTCAACAGCATCATCAGCTAATTCAGACGCACCTATTGCATTAGCAGCTATTTCTGAAGCAGTAATTGTATTAGCAATAATATTTGCTGCTCCTATTGTTGTTGCAGCTATTTTTGCCCCAGTAATAGTTGCAGCAGCTATTTTTGCTTCTGTTACAGCTAAATCTGCTAACTCTGTCGCACCAACAGCACCAACAGCAATCTTTGCGTTCGTAACAGCGTCATCACCCAATTTAATTGTACTAACTGCATTACTAGCCAGTTCTGTTGTACCTACAGCTCCAGAAGCTATCTGTGTTGTTGTTATTGCACCTGCACCAATTTTCGCACTAGGGATATCTCCATCAGCAAGATTTAATTTCGCATAAGTAATTGAACCATCTACAACTTCATTTGTCCCTACTGCATTTGCAGCTATTTGACTACTACCAACAGAATTTGCAGCAAGCTCTGTTGATGTAATAGTTCCAGTAGCAATCTTTGCCGCTGCGATTGTCCTATCAGCAATTTTCGCTCCTGTTACAGCCGTCGCCCCTAGCTCTGTAGTGCCAACAGCTCCAGAAGCAATCTTTGCAGCAGTTACAGCATCATCAAGAATTGAACCTGTATCTACAGAATCATCTGCTAACTCACTAGCACCTACTGCATTAGTTGCTATTTGAGTTGCTGTAATTGTATTATCTGCAATCTGAGTTGCGGTAATAGTGTTATTAACAAGTTTTGAGCCAGTAATCGTTGTTGTTGCAATCTTTGCTCCTGTTACAGCCAAAGCAAGAATTGCATTTGTATCTACAGAATCATCTGCCAACTCTGAAGTACCTATAGCATTAGGAGCTATTTGATTTGCAGTTAAAGAATTAGGTGCAATTTTCGCTCCTGCAATATCACCATCAGATAAATTTAATTTTGCATAGACAATAGTTCCGTTAGCAATCTTGGCATTGGTGACAGCAGCATCAATAATCGCATTTGTATCAACAGCATCGTTTGCTAATTCACTTGCTCCTACAGCATCAGCAGCTATTTGACTATTACCAACAGAGTCAGCAGCAAGTTGAGTAGCTGTAATTGTATTAGCAGCAATATTTGCAGCCGTAATTGTTGTACTAGCTATCTTGGCTCCAGTAACAGCCGCTGCTCCTAAAGCTGTTGTATCGACAGCACCAGCCGCAAGTTTTGCAGCAGTTACAGCATCATTAACAATTGCGTTTGTATCAACTGCCTCATCTGCTAACTCTGAGGCGGTAATCGCATTAGCAGCGATTTGAGTAGATGTAAGGGTATTATCAACAAGCTTTGCTCCTGTAATAACACCATCAGTAATTTTAGATGCGGTAACAGAATTAGCTGCTAACTTTCCTGTCGTAACAGCAATATTAGCTATTGCATTTGTATCAACAGCATTATCAGCCAATTCACTTGCACCTACAGCATCAGCAGCTATTTGTGTTGACGTAATTGAATTATTAGCAATTTTTGCTCCAGGTATATCTGCATCAGCAAGGTTTAACTTGGTGGAATCAACAGCACCTGCAACTATTTTGTCACTTGTTACAGCATTATTAGCAATAGAAAGAGTATCTACGGCGTTATCAGCTAATTCACTTGTACCAATTGCGTTAGGAGCTATTTCTGCCTCTGTGATTGCATTAGATGCTATTTGTGTCGCCGTAATCGCTCCTTCAGCTAACTCACTTGCTCCAACAGCCCCTGCTAAAATCTTAGCTGCTGTTATCGCATTATCAGCTATAGCCGCTGTGTTAACAGTATCAGTACCAAGACTCGCTAAAGCAGAACCAGGAATCGAACCAGCATCAATTAACGCAACCCCTTTTTCAATTAAAGCTTTTGCTGTTATTCGCTTGGTTTCTGATGCGCTATCATCAACTACGGCTAATTCATCAACTGCCGCTAAATCTGCCTCCGCTAATGCAGGCAATTGACTTATTTGAAGATCAGCCATTTAACTCTTAGTCTTTAGGGACAGTTTATACCTTTTATGTATTATGTCGCATCATCTTCTAAGAACAGCTTACTTCCATCTTCTTGCAATAAGAAATCAGTTGACTCTTGTAACATAAAACCAGGCGTTGCACCTACTTGAAGGGTAAACTCTCCAGTAGTAATAAAATCAATTTGAGTTTTTATTATTCCAACATTAGGAATTGAGACACTACACATTGTTATTTGAGCTTCACATTCATACCAAGCATTATTAGCAGAAGCAGCAGATTCTCTATAAAGAAAAAATCGACCAAAAAAATCAGCACCTTGTTGCACCCGTAAAATTAAGCGAGCTAAATAAGATGAAAATTCTTGCCCTGTCGAATAATCAGGATCAGTCGCAACATATCTATGTTCCCAAAAGCAAGTCATTGATCCTTGACCTTGAATCATTCCATTATCAAACTGCTTTTTATAAACGTCGCCTAAGCTACTAATTTCTATTTGATCTCTTTGCGTTGTAAATTCATATTCTTCAATCCTTGCCAACGGTCTAAAAGAAACATTTCTAGCTTTTATCTCAATTTTTTGATCACTAGACGGATTAACTAAAGTCTTGGCATTTACATTTGTCCCTCCAACAGCCAAAGCAAAAGTCTCATATAAACGGACACCTCCTATATCATCGACATGAGCAAAAAAAGAGCAGTCTCTACCAGTATGTCCTGAAACTAATTCTAAATCTGATGATCCATCTATTCTTTTTATCTCAATTTTATCTCCAGTAATAATATTTGATTTAACGCCAGTTACTGAGAATCTTTTTCTTGATGTATTTACATCACTAGGAACCATTGAAGCACTTAAACAGTGCTCCATTGATGTTCTTTTGAGTTCAATGAACCCTCCACTCCCTAAATAGGTGGGCATTATTCACCCGCTTGTTCGTTTAGTGTTAGTGCTGTAGGACGAGCAGTAGCCTCGAACGAGATGTCAGCAGATAAAATTTCGCCTTGGCTATTTGTCATAGAAACACCAGTTATAATTACTGGCAACGTAATAGACCTATCTGCTTGAGCGTGATCTTTAATTCCTAGCTCTAATGAAAAAGTGCTTGAGGCAACATCAGTAGTCTTGATAATCTTACCTATCAAGGTCTGTGCCATTTTATCACCATTAGTTTCAGTCGACGCGCTATACCAAGAAATAGAGGCAGAGCCAGAAAGACTACGAATTCCACCTATAAGTTGTCTGTCACGATCACCTAATGTCGTGACATCTAAAGTCTCTTGAGCTGAACTAAAGCTCCATGTAGTTACAGTTGCTGCTTCAGTGCCGTCAACTTTTAAGTAACCATCACTACCTGAATAATAAGACACGACAATAGTTGAATTAAAGATTCATTATATTCTAAGGCGAATCGAGGCAAGCAACAAATTTACATTCAACATTGCTACGTCCAGGGTAGACACTTGTCACAGTTGGAGGGCCATCATAATGCCATTTTAACTCTGTTCTTTCAACAAAAAAAGACGTAAGATTACTAGCTGCTCCTCCAATAACACCAGTCCCCTCAAAATTTACTTCATCCCAAACAGATTGAACTTCTTGGTAATGTAATAAAATAGTTGCAGCATCAGCGTCAGTAATATTATTAAATCCCAATGTTAAAGTTGATTCTGTTCGATGTTTTCCATATCGAATAACAGTTTTCACGCCATTCAATGCTTGAAATTCCTTTTGAGGATATTCCCCTGGCGAATAACTTCTAGATGAAGGAACTAAATTAGTAGGTTTAAAAGTAATTGCCATTAGCTTTAAAAAAGTTCAGGGAAACGAGAATTAAAATGACTATCAGAAGGATTTGTGTACCGTAGAACGCTCATGTAACCACTGTCATCAAATGGAACATGACTTGCTGCAATTTTAATAAAGCCCTCCTCTCCATGAGTAATTGATTCAATCTTATACAACCGATCTTCAGTCGTATCATCAAGCACTGTAAATAAACTACCTTTTAAAGCACCTCCAGTTGTTCCACTTCCGTCAAAATAAAAACTACCAAATTGAACACCATTTTCTGTTTCTGGCTTCCAATAATAAACTTTTTGAACACCACTTATGGTTTCACGACTAATAATATTGCCTTCATCATCAACACTTCCATTCTTAAATCGACTTGTATGAGTAGCTTCAGTCATTACTCGTATATAATCCCCAGCGATTAATTTTAAAACAGAAATCGGTGTTGTTTCAAACGAAATACCATGATCAACATCTTTGCGTGTGACTAAGGCAAAAGCAGCAAATTTTTTCGCATGATTTTCATTACTACACCATCCACTCATATCAAACACTTCTTCAGGAAGTGCTTCTGCATTACTGTAAAACTCCGAATCTGATAGTCCTGGCTTTCTATAAGCAAAAGTTTTTGCTTTGTTTTCTGGAAAACCATCGATTTCATCTTGTCTATATATAACAGTTGCTTTAAACATTTTTCTTTCTTCTGGAGTTAAAAAAGTAACCTGTAAATCTTTAATATTCCCGTCAGTAAATAATCCTTTTACCTCACTCTCCATCTGAGATTTAGTGATGTTATATCTTATAGGACCGCCATCACCAATAGTAGGGAAACTTGGCCTTAAGCTAAATTGACCACCAACGACACAAAAATCTAAGAAACAATAACCAGCATTTTGAAAAATAAATTCTCTTATATTGAATTTTTTATCAATAATACCGTTCCATCTAAACTGATTTTGCCTGCAATAACGTGCAGCTTCTTGCATGTCATCTACCTTTACTGCTTTTATTCCTGCTATATCGCCAGCCCCATAGTCAGTATTAGTTAATAAGTCATAAACTATTTCAACAATATTATCGGTTGATTCAAAATAACTACTTAGTCCTGTTTGAAGATCAATAGTCGTATCTGTGCCATTATCATTAATTAACCTTTGAACTTTTATACCTTCTTCGATATGACAAGACAAAGAACTAAATTGATTAAAGTTTACTCCCGCAGCAATTCTTAATCCTCCAATTGCAAGTTTTTCATAATTAATGTTGGCTGTCGCACTTGTCTCTCCTTCATCAATTATTTCGTTAACATGAGTAATTTCATGCTCAGATCCATTTTCATGACTGGATGATTCCGTGTCATACATGAAATAATCGGCTATAGCGTTATTAGGATTTGTATCTCTTTGATCATAGAAATATGTTGTATGAGAAGAATTGTTTGAAAAATTAGTATCCCCTGCATCTTGATCAAATTGTTCATCAGGGTCTACAAACGGCTCTCCTGCGGTTAATGTAAAATTCCTTCCAGATCCATCAGATATTTGAACTTTATCACCCGTTAGATAACCTTTCCCCGAATAACCATCTTGTATTTCGTAAGTTGTATAAGAACGAGCCTGATTATCATCATTTGTCCATGATTTTACAGATTTAGTAATTTTCAAACTCTCTCCATTTGTATCCCCCACCTGAGTCACATCATGGTGAGTAACTACAACTTCAGGCTCAGTTCGATCTTGGAATTGCACTGCAATCGCATAATAATTTACTTTTACTCCATCAGTGTTTTTTTGATATCTCCAGTCTGGGCCTGTACCATTCCTCACTGGATTTCTAGCCCTTCTAAAGCGATGCCAAATACCAGTAGGATTCCCGTCCTTATCAAACTCTTCTATTGCAGTCGTCCACATATCAGCGTATGTACCACCATCTATCGCATCTACTTCAAAAGTTGGGTTTTTGCCAACAGGGATAAGTGTGCCGCCAAACCAATATTGCCATCGTGTTCGACCACCACCAATAAAAGTTTCAGTCAATGCAATACCATGATAATGACTAAAATATGAGTTATGACCAAGGATAGTCTTCTCTACACCATCCTCTATTGTCCCAGGATTTCCTTTGAAATTTCTTACCATAGGACTACTTTGAAAATATGATCCCGATGAGTTTGATGTCACGGTGGGACGACCCCAGTTGCCATAATTTGCCCCGTTTGGGTCTGGTCCAGGCCCAGTTCCCCAATAAACATAATCATTTAATTCAGGATTTGTTCCATCTCTATTCCAAGGTTCACCATTAACATTATTTATAGCAGGTGTTACTTGTGGAGGCTCAAAACTATCCTGCTTCCAATCAAAAGCGGGAGCAGACCAATTGTCTTCACCAATTGATTTAGGACTGATAGCAGTAACAGGTGTTCCTGCTGCAACAGGATTGCCTGAATCATCCGTAATATAACCAGACCCTAAACCGCCTCTAACCCATTCAATATTGTTAGTAACTCCATTTCCGGCACCTACAAGTGATCTGCTCGGAAGTGTTTCAGTCTGAGCATGAAAATAAGCTGAAGCGGTAACAGTAATTACGTTTGCATCATTTCTTAACTGAAAGCTAGTAGTATGCAATTTTCCCCCATAACTCAAAACATAAAAATCTCTATCCGTATAATGATTTAAAACAACATTTCCAGGTACAGGTAAGAAACGATATTCAAGTGGTTTTTTGTTTATATGTTTTATATTAATTGAATTATATTGAGGTTGATTTGTAGAGCCTTTTACACAAAAAACTCGACTACATACATCCGTCCAACTAACTTTCTCTGCATCAGTATTTAAAATTTTTGCTTGTAATTTAAAGAAACTTAAACGAGTAACATATTTACTAATTGATCCCACAGAAATAGTGCCACCGTCTTTCTCATAAGAAACAATTCTTTCTCTGCTAGGAACTTCATTTAAGTTTGCATTACCAGAGATCTGTCTCCAAACCGTACTTTTTATCCCTATTTGAGTTACATCACATTCTCTAGTATTTGAAAACGTAGCAATATCACATTTTTGAACCACTAAACTTTCATAAGGCATCAAAGCATCAGTTTTGTTTGTGAATCTCATCCAACCACCTTCATCCGTTTTCATCTTGTATCTCTTGCCTTGATATTGCATATTTCCAAACTGATCAGGGACACCATAAGGTGTCCAAATATTTGCATCTGTTTCTCTGTAGACCGTTGCCAATGCTGAACCAACCATATATTGCTGACCTAAAGCCATATTCGTATCCGTGTCTTCTCTTGTTGAATCAGCAACAGCCTTTGCATCTCCACTTCCCCAAGGTGAAAATTTATCCCATCTTTGATTTCGATCAGTTGCTCGCTCGTTTATGTTTTCGATCCAAGCCTCTTCATTTTCTTCTTTATGAATAATTAAATCAAAGTCATGATCTTTCCCTACCTCAACACCAGCACCAACTGGTTTACTAATACTGAGTAAGTGAACATATCTTGGGAAGAAATGAACCATCTTCTGACGTTTTATTTCTAAATCATCTTTAACTTGTCTACTCATGCCTTCTGAGAACATTAATAATTCCCAATTAATTTTATAAGCACTTCCATTTGGCATTGGAGCGTAAACCCCAAATCTTGCGTTGGACACAGGAGTTTTTGCACTTGAAAACGAAGGTTTCCATGTCCAATTACCATTTGAATTTAAAACCTTGACCATGAAAGGATCATTCTCGTCATATTCTTTGCCGCCACGAACATCATGTGTCTGATTAAATGCCTTACCTCCATGATCATCACTACCTTTTAAACGATTTTTTGCACGACCACCCTTAGAAAAATAAAGTTTGAACCTTGACAAAGGAAAAGCATCTAAAAATGATTCACCTAAAGCAAAACTCTTCAATTGCGGATGTTGACCTAATTCACCCTGAGAAAACAAACAAATAGCGTTAATTTCCTGACCATATTGTGTATCACAAATTCGTGACCAAAGAAGTTGACTTGAAACTCTTATCCCATAAGGAGATCTTGCATAAACCAAAGGAATAAAAGAACCTAATACAGCTAAATCTTGTATTGTTTCAAATCCACTAACAGGGTTAAATTTACTTCTACCTTGAACACCACTTAACTGTAAATTTGGTCCAGCATTGGGTTCTTTTGGTTTAGGAGTGAGCAAATAAAGAGCAACATTTATAGCGACACTGACTGCAACTTTTACAAAAAAAGCTTTCCATGTCATCGTACCAACCAGAGTTACAGGATCACACCTAATATCTGGAATTAATTCATATCCTTTTCTCGAATCTTTGTGATACTTAAAAGTTAAATCTAAAAACTGTAAATACTCCTTATCAGTTATACCAAGTGCATTACATAGTTCTATTTCATAGGGTAATAAAGTTCTAAA
>CESQ01005525.1_pt1 | contig 19211 bp, 25 predicted proteins | sample 361401 | NCBI WGS metagenome assembly CESQ01 (sample SAMEA2622119, study PRJEB7988) | marine metagenome | isolation source: saline water (ENVO:00002010), including | reverse complement strand
CGTATGCCATCTATATCTACAGGCGGTGCTGCGATGAAGGCGAGTATAAAGCATGTTGTTGCAGCTAGTAAGCAAGGAATCATAAGTACTCCGAACCAACCTACATAAATGCGGTTCTCTGTACTTGTTACCCACTCGCAAAACCTCTGCCAGTTACTTGTGCTCTCTCTTGTTACTGAGATTGCTGCCATTAGAATATACCGGGAACGATTTGTCCAGTTGTTACGTATGCGCCGACGGCTGCTACGAATCCGAGCATTGCTGCCCAGCCATTAAATCTTTCTGCTTCTGGTGTCATTAGTTTTTGTTTTGGTAAGACCTCTATTGGAGGTTCGTAAGGGTATTCGTTATAAAGTAAAGTATCTAAATCTTTAGTTTTCATAGTAAATATGTTGGTTTAAATATTCGTAAGAAGTTAATTGATTAGAAGCGTGGTCGATGTAGTTGTTCACGTCCCTGTAAAAGTTATCTATTTTAAAATCAAAGTTTTTAATTTGATCTTTAGATAAACAGGAGTAGTCTTGACCAGCTGCTACAGAGAGAGCTGATACATCTTCGTGTCCATATCTTCTATCCTCATATACTTCCTTCAAGAAGTTTCGATAGTTAAAATCGGATGCGGTCTGGTAGTCCCAATTAATATTGTCAGCTATATATCTCCAGTAGTTACTATCATCTCGAAGTGAGAGTACGTAATGCTGTTCAACAAAGAACCTAAACTTGTCCAATGTCTCAGCATTTCTCACGTTGTACATATCCCTGTCTACCTGAGTTACTCTCAAGTTTCTTTTAGATAGTGCTTCGGCTAATGCAAAAATACTGTGTAATGTAACTGAAATATTAGTGGCTTCTAGGGGTTCAGTAAAACCATATGCTGCCCCTACCGCGATCACGTTATTAATCCATCCTTCTTTAAATCTTCCGGTTTTAAATCTGATCTCTTGATAGTCAAGCTCGCCATACAATTTGAAGAACTCATCCTGTATGACCTTACTTGTGTCGAAGTTGCTGGAGTGAACATAACCTACAGACCTGTGGGACCATAGTGGTATGTCAAAACACCAACCATTCTTTAATGCTATTGAGTCTGTGTAATTCTTTAGTTCAATATCCTTATTTGTATAAGGTATCTCTGCTTTAAAGACAGTATCATTTAGCAATGTTTTATCGTAAGAAATCCATTCAGCTCCCATAGCATTACCTATTAGTAACGCTTTGAAACCTGTGCAATCAACAAAATAATCAGCGAAGTGAGTTCCCTCATCGCAGAGTAATGCTCTTATAGTTCCTCGTTCATCTTGAATAGTATCTCTACAGTTATCTTTAACTATCTCTACTCCATTTTTTCTGGCGAAGTTTTCAAGGTAGTTGCTTAACTTAGTAGCATTAAAATGATACGAGTGAATAACATTATCTCTTATCTTGTTGTAGTGAAGCAATGCTGCTTGGTCTGGATTAAAAAAGAATGCTGATTGATCTGGTGTGAGATTACATAAGTCTTTAGCTATGAACCATTCGTTAGTATCTACATGAGATTTCCCGAATGGGTTAAAGTAACAAGTTCCAAAGTTAAAGTCCTGAAATCTAACTCCAAGTTTATAAGTCGCATCGCATTCTTTCATCCATTCAGTCTCTTTTATTTCAAGAAATTCAAAGAGCTTTCGTATAGGTAGTTGAGTACTCTCGCCTACAGCAAGTGCTTGCTTGGATGGATTATGTATAAGCTTTATCTGTAGATCACTATTGTATTTGCTGAGGATAGCAGCGGTACTAAACCCTGCTAAACCTCCGCCCAATATACAGAGTCTCATTTCAACATTTCTTCTATAAGTTTTTGCTTTCTCTTTTGAGCTTGAACAAACTTAGCAGCTGGTGCTTTATTTTTTTTATTTATAAGAAGTTTTTCAGCTGCGTTAAGTAGTGGATTCTTCTTCTTTTTCTTAGAAGTTGACATTTGATCTGTCCAGTTTGCGAATGATATCTTCCCGGTAAGCTGGGTCATTGTCATAACGAGGGTCTGCCATTGCAGCTACTAACTCAGCTTGACTACGGAATGTATCTGTACTGGTCTTCGCTGGCTTACCTGTCAATGTTCTACCTTCGTAACCATTAGCATTGTCAAATTGTGCTTTCAAACCAGCAGCTGCCAGCTTGATTGCTTCCTTATTACCAGTACTAATTAGTTGATCGAAAGCATCAGTCTGTTCCTTAGGTAGGTTCTCGCCTGCCCATGAAACTACATCGTTATATCCTTTCTCTCCACCTAGAGAGTTCTGCACATCATTAATATCAGCATCACTCATGTCTACCTCAGCTGCTTCTGGAGCTGGAGCATTCTTAAGTGACTGTAGATATGCTGAAACTAATTCCTTACTACTCATAGAAGAAAACTTTTCTATAGTCTCTTCAGATAGGGACTGATCTTCACTAGCATAGAACTCTTCTGATGCTGTTGAAATCAAATCCATGTGAGGATTAGATTCTTCTTTTACTTCTTCGGTGGTTTCTTGATCTTCTTGTACGCCATCTTCTTGTGTTCCTAATTTTTTTTGTAGTTCGAGGTAAGCACTCTCAAGATCTTTAGCATCTTTATACTTACCAGCAAGAAGATTATCTTCAGCTTCTTGCATCTCTTCTCCCACCTTGAGAGAGTCCTGCTCTTCTGGAGTCAGGACCTCACTCTCTGGGGAGTTATCCATAGTTAATGTTTCTGACATTATTATTCTGTAGGTGGTACTTCTTCAGGTGGTACTTCTCCGCCCTCTTCCATGATCTGTGGATTCTTAGTTGGGTCCATCAATGGAGTACCAGCTAGTTGTCCAGCTTGATCTAGTAGAGATTGCTGTTGTGCCATCTGTTGTTGTTGCTGCATCTCTTGATCTAGTTGCTGTTGAGTCTTGATTAGATTCAATACATCTATACCTTGAGCTGCTGCTAATCTTTTAATTGCTTCAAGTGGTTCTACATATTTCATCAAAGCTTCTGGACCTAATGTCTGAGCAATAGTTCCAATAAACTGAGTCAAGGATTCTCTATCCTGACCTCTACCTAAAGCATTAATACCAGCAACGATAGTAGGTTTAACTATATCTTTTGGTAGCTTTGGTATCTCATTACTTCTCTGTAGTACCAGTAAGGTTCTGTTCAGATAAGGTAGTAGAAATTCTACAGTTAATAAACTGAAGATACCGCCGAGCTGTTGCTCTAGTTCTAACTGTGTAAGTCTGACTTCTTCAGCGGTTACTCTCTCAGCGTTTCTTATATTCATTACAAGGAAAGCTTCAAGTAATCTTTTCTCTACTGTCTGTACCATGTTCGCAGCTGTTGCGAAGTCTGCTGTCTTACCAACCTGAACTACCTGTACGTCTTCTGCTCTTCCTTGTACGATAGCTCCAGAGCCCGCCTTAGCTATGGTCTGGGGTTTAGTTGTACTGGAAGGAGAGACAAGAAATATAACTTTTGCTGCTGCTGCGCTTCCCTCAACGAGGGCTTGAGATAATCCTTCTAATGTTTTCAGGTCTCCAAGGAACTCTTCAACCCTACCTCTTCCGTAGTCTTCTCCATCAACCGTATTGAATCTCAATACCAGCCAAGGACTTGCACTCTTCGGTGCAGTACTACGACTCTTAGGTAAGATCTTTCCAAAAGCTTCTTGATACCATTCCCATCTACCATCTTTAAGTTTGACATGTGTATAAACTTCAATGTCATCCTTCTCCTTATGCTGACTCTCATCTTGCACGAGGTTAGGTTGTGGTTCAGGTACCTCAAACTCTAATACCTTTCTACTTATTAATTCTTTAGTGACTATCTCTAAAACGTTACCATTACCATCACGGTTAACGACATACCTTGAGAGTGGGAAAGACTTTAAGCCATCCTTGCCCATAAATAAAAGAGCATTGCCCCCTACTATTAGATGCTTGAGTGCCTGATGTATAGTCACTCGATCATTTGAAGCAGCAATGTAATCCATGATCATCTTCTCAATCTTTGAGAAAGACAAATCAAGTTCTCCTTTTATCTTAGGGTCGTTAGATATTTCTCCTAGCTTATCTTCCTTAACCTGTAGCTTAAAGAAGCTAGTCTGTGGTGGCAGAATTGCAAGCATTAATTTTGCTGCAAGAGTCACTACACACTTAGCTCCTACTGATTGCCAAGGTACTCTTAAGGATTCGTGGTTTGGTCTAGACGATGTATCGTCCTGTATAAGGTATGGCAACGTGAGTTCTGAACAATCAATCGCTTTGTCTAGGAACTGTCTCCTGTCATTTGATAGATGATTGTATCTCTCACGTGCTGTCTTCATTTATTAAGTCCTCCAGCTGGACCTGACTGTCCAGTATTTACACTTGGTTTAAGAGGTACTCTTAGCTGTGAACTACCTCTTGCATACTCCCCTTTAGCTTTCTTACTCTTAGCTCTTCTTACCTGTGGATTTACATCCTGCTGAACTGGTTCAGGTGTAGGTAATGGAGCTGGAGGTGCTGGTGGCGGAGTAGGTGCTGGTGGTAATGGAGCTGGTGGTGGCGGTGCAGGGTTTCCCCCTCCAAAAATACACATTAGATTTCTTCCTCCATAATTGATCGTATATATTCAATGACGCTGGCTTGTCCAGCGCGGTACATAATAGTATTTATGTCTTCCTTCGGATGGATTGGTTTCCAACCAAAATTTTCCTCAAGTTTATCTATCAACTTGTCCAACCTATCGTTGTGAAGTCTAAGAGTATTGAGGGAGATTTCTGTTGTCATGTTCAAAAAATGCTGGCATTCTTCCAGCTCTGGTGTCAGATAATTGCGGTGCTTTACCTTCATACATAAGTCGATCACTACATTCGAGCCAAAATTTTTTGCTCAAATATTTATCGTCATGTACTTGATTTAAAGGTTGCATTATCCAGTTAATTGTTGCCTTCCTTAGCATGTCTAGTGACTGACTAGGTTTTAGACCTAGCTCTGCACAGACTAGAGAGTTAGTCGCCACGTGGACTTGTTCGTCCCGGGAGATGTCTGCTGATACTGTTGCCAGACCAGCGTCTCCGTTGAATCTAAAGAATGGTAGGAGAACAAAGAAGATTGCTCTCTCGATTACCAATGCCTTTGTAATAGTGTGATCAGGATGAGCCATCCAAGCATCACGTAGTCGTAGTGCTTCGGCTTCGGAAGTATCATCAACGCCATGAGCGTTAGTGATATATCCGAGGGCTAGGTCATGTTTGATCTCATCTTTTACGTTTGATTCCAAAAGTTCTCTACTCTTTTCAGGAATTTCAGAGAGTGCTCCAGATATAAAGTCGCCAACCGGCAGTTCCATGTGGCGTATTGCAAGAGCACGGTAGATGGTTTCTTCTGCTCCACTTTTAAAGTTTCCTTTTGTAGTTTGGACCGGTGTCCAAGTTCTTTTTCTTTTTAATAATTTCTCGTATGGGTTCATTGTGCACAGTCACATGATGATGGTCCTGTCCCTAATACACCCGCTAGGTAAGCGTCTACTTCTGATTGATCAATAGCTGCGTAAGCATCTGATTTATCTTGGACATCTGCCATGACCTGAAGCGAGTAATAGAGACTTGTTTGTGGACTGTTAAGCCAGTCTCTAATAAATGCTTCATCGTAAGTCACCATGTCGCTCCAAGAGTTGAAGCTATAGCCATGAAGCAAGCCAGTTTTGTCAAGTAACGTGATGATTCCATCAGCTACTCGTTTGTAATCTTCCCAGCCAACTTCGCTGGCAATTTCTACGTCTCCGTAGTCATATCTTTTAACTCCAAATTCTCCAGAGTCACGATCAACAGTTCTACTTATTGGTGGTGCTATCTCTGGAGTAGAAGTGAAACCTTCGAGGTCCTTACTTCTATATGAACATGATGCAGTCGGTGCTATGGCAAATGCTCTTACCATATTATTCTTTCTGGCTATGTCAGCTGCATCAGAGATTGCGAGCGATAATTCCCTCGCTGCATAGCCGGCAGGGGAGAACTCAAAGTCCACACCCTTGTTTAATTTCTCAAGTTCCTTACCGAACTGAGCGTATGTTATGTTGTTCTGTCTTAAGAAGTTGGCTAACCCAAGCATTCCTAGACCTACTTGTCTGTCGTATTGAGGTTCGAGATACTCGCCAGACTCTCCAACACCTGTCCTGCCATGGAGGTCGCACAGTTCGGACATACCCTCGCGGAAACTCTGGCGTATGTCGCGGACTGAATTGGCACCGAGATTGATATGCTGGAGCAGGCAAGTTCCACGTGAGGGCAAGTAAACCTCAAGACAGACGTTGCTATAGATTCGTTTTCCATTGTTATCGTGTTTTATTTTGTTGAGCCAAATGTCCCCTCTAGCAATTCCTCGTAGGATTGCTTCCTTTGTTCCAGCTTCTGTATCAGCCCATTGTTCAGGGGAGAGGTCAATACATCGCTTGACCCATGGGAGTTCCTCCCTGTGAGCTTGCACGAAATCAAGAATATCGGGATGTGTAATATCAAGATGAAGAACACACGCGCCATTGCGGTATGTCCCACCACGTCTGAGAATTTCATTTAATGTTGAGTAGATTTTTCCGAATGAGACGGGTCCTGATGCAACGAGAGTATCAGGTCCCTTATTTGTTTTTGTTCCTTTTGGTCTAAGTTTCGACAGGTGGACCGCAACGCCTGCTCCGTATCTGAGAGCATGCGACACAAATCTCCAGCTGTTTTCGATTCCATTGGGTCCCTCCATTGAGTCTTCAACAACGAAGACGGTACAACTAACGGGTAGACGTGAGGATGGATTGTCCAACCATTGCTGGACTCTGCCGGTACGGGCAATTTTATTTGTCATGCTATGGATATCCTTTTGGTATTTTGTTTCTTTCTCTGCAACTCTTTGTACTGTGGGAGTGGAGCAGTAGGGTAGTAGTTAAGGTTTAGTACAAGTCTTGGTTTGTTTGTGGTATGAGTACATCCAGCATGTAGTAGACCTGTTTTAAAAATGACAGCTCTGTTTCTTTTACATTCAACAGCACCAATCTGATTGAACATGGTTGGTCCATCAGAATCTGTGATGTAATAAATAGCAGTCATCATATTCTCTTCAGCTAGAGAATAAGTGAAGTCAGTATGCCAACAGTCTGGTTTAACAACAGTAGTTGGTAGGTTTAAATTGAATTGCATTCTTGCAACACAATGTATAGCTAACTGATCGTAGAAGTTATAGATGTAAGACCAGTATTCAGTCTCAATCTCTTTATCAATATGTTCTCTATCAACACTTACATTGGGTGCACGTTTAGCTATGTGCACAAAGTATTGATCGTTGTCTCCAGCATGTACCTTACCCTCCGAGTAGTTCCAAGGGAACGATTGATGGAGGAGGATGTGTTCTAACTTTTTATTGTGCTCATCTGGTAAGAGGTTGTCCATTACTAGGACTCCCTCTTCAGATAGCTTTTGAAAGTCAGTTCTACATGGTGGAACTATTATTTCTCGAGCTGGAAATCTTTCCATTGCAAGCTTCGCTTCTTTCTCTCGCGTAGATTTCATTTTCTAAATAGTGGATGGCTTTTTTTAAATCTTTTACGTCGTCATCTTTATAACCGGCACGACATATGTATTTGACTACGTTTCCTAGGTGGTAGTTCAGTCCCTGATCTCTAATGAAATCCCATACTTCTATGGTTCCACGTTGATAATATTCAGGACCTTTATTTAATTGCGTATTCATTTGGGGGTGTCCAAAGTATTGGTTCTTTAGTTTCAAAGTTGTAGTCATCAGCAGTTAATATCCTTGCGAGTCTGGCATTACAAAGCGCATCCTCTTCAGTCATATCCTTTTCTTCAAAGGTTTCTACTACTGCTTTCCACGTGTAACCTTTTTCTTCAAAGATCTTTTCAGCTTTCTTAACTCCTATCCCGGGAACTCCTGAGTAACCATCAGTATTATCGCCAGCCATAGTCTGTATCAGATGCCACTTCGCACCTTCTTCAGGTGTGATAGTTGATTGATCTTTAAAGTCATATAATTCTCCGGGAATCTGTCTCATATCCTTATCGGGAGAGACTAATACGTTTCCGGGATACTTTGTAGCAAAGATACCTAAAGCATCGTCAGCTTCGAGTCCATCTTTAACTACTACCTTGTATTCATTTTTTAAGTTATTTATGACCCTTTTGAATCCACAGGGCTTTTTTCTCTGTCGATGCCCTTTATATTCCGGTAAAATTTTTTTCCTAAAATTATTAGGGCTTGTAAAGAACAAAATAACGTCATTACAAAGAAATTCGTCTTGAACTCTCTGTATATCGCGTTTTACGTTCTTATAAGCTTCTGAGAAGTTAGAAGTGACGACAATTAGGTCTTCGCCAAAATCAATCTCTGTTTCTGTTGCTGCACAACATTTATAGACAATGTAGTCGCAGTCTATTAGTAATTTCATATATTAGTGTACTTCTGCCCAATTGTTTCCAGTTTTTGCTTCTGCTGCGATTGGACATCGTAAGTTGTAGTATTCTCCAGCCAATCTTGCTGAATTTTCGAGTACTTCCATAAGCATTACTGCATATTTAGGTAGTGTTTCGTATTGCAGCTCGTCGTGCACGAACGCTAGTTGATGAGTGTGGACATCTTGTGTACATTCAAATGTATCAGCAATACACATCCATCTCTTGGCAACTACGCCAGCACTACATTGGAGAAGATAGTTTAATGACTTGTGAGGACTGTCGCACAGTACTCTTCTGCCATCAATGGCTAGTATGTAGCCCGCTGTTGACTTTCGTTTAACAGCTTCTAAAAGGTCAGCTAATCCATCAATAGCTGCAACATAAGCTTTCCTAATTTCAGCTCCTTTCTTGGATGCTTTGTTAGGAGAAAGTGTATTGTCATAGCTTAGACCTAGCTTTAAATTTCCAGCTCCATACAAGAAGGCATATGTGACTGTCTTAACTTGTCTTCTGGAAATACCAATTTTGTCAGCATTAACTTGGTGTATATCATCATTAAGAAGAATATCTGCATATCTGCCACCGTCGTACCTTCCAAGGTAGTGGGCAAGCATTCTCAATTCGATACCACTTAAGTCAGCTCCAACCATTACGTTCCCGGGAGAAGCTGTGAATAGTTCTCGGAACCTTGGCTCTGCTGGCACTTGGGCTAAATTGGGTTTTCTGTGAGCGCATCTAAAAGTGTTAGTAGAAACTGAACAATGATGATGAATGCGGCTAGAGGTCGTAGATAGCTTTAGCCAAGCGTTTACGCCTTGCGAGATCATTCCGAGCTTCTTTTTCAGATCCAAAGCTCTCGCACATAATGTCGAGAAGGGATTGTTCATCTCCTTCAAGGTAATCTCGTCTATAATTGCTTTCCCAGTCTCGGTAGTCTGGGTCAAGGTAATCTTCAGTCTGTTCTTCAGAATCCATGCTATGTGATCTCTCGAGGTGGGGTTAAATTCTATTAATCTTTGAAATTCTGCTCCTTCGACGTATCCTTGGGATGCGTTATTTCGTTTAGGAGTGAACATCTTTCCTCCAATGAGAGGGAATTGTTCTTGAAGTATTCCAGTAACTTCTTCCATCTCTCTTCTGAGATGTGATTCAAGTTGCTGACCTTTTGATTCATCAAAGTACCATCCATGTATTTCTTGTTCTGTTAGTATCTCTGCGACTCGGTGCTCTAACCGACACGAGTCAGGTAGGGGCGGAAGTGTTCGCATAATCTTGTTGTTACTTTTACATCTTGTACGCAGTAGTCCTGCATTTCTTGTGACCAGTCGCTCCAGTCAGTTGTTTTTCCAAACTCTCCTTTATATTCTCCTAATCGGTATCCATAAGCTTCTAAAGAATGTCTACCATACAGTTGGAGTGGCATTCTTGGGACGTTTCTTCTCTTATCAATGTCCATCATATTTGGATGATAATGGCGAGATAAAGTAAGAGTGTCAATAACGTTCCGACAAGGGTCAAACCAAGAATAAACTTTCCGAAGAACAGGTATATCGTAGCCAATAATATTATGACCAACGATGACATCAGCACCGGATAGCCAATGTAAAGCTTCCGTGATCGGCGGGCAGTTACCACCTTCATTATTAAATACGAACGTCTCTTTCTTTTCGGCTTCGTATATGGCAATGCAATGTATTGTAGAAACGTCATGCAATAATCCGTTAGTTTCGCAGTCAAATACGAGCATTTGGCTTTCCGACATAAGTTTTATCCTTAAACTTAGCTTTCTTTTTCTGCTGTTTAGTTGGGGGATTTGGTTTAGAAATCGGTGTTTGTGGCACCGAAAATTGGGATCTCAGTTTCATGGAATTTACAGGTAGATTTATCGTATTTCAGTTGTGCAGCCACTCCTGTCTCTCCTGAATATCTATTCTTTAGAACTCTGAGAGTAGACATATCATCCTCAGCTTGTTGATCTCTCTCCAAGGCGAGAACTGTGTCAGAGAGCTGACTAATACTTGCGGACCCGCGAAGTTGTCCAATGGAAACTCGCTGTCCGTCTTCGTGAGCTTTATCGTTTTGCGCTCGTCTTAAATGTGATACAAGAAATAGCTTTATCCCAGTTCTTTCAACTAATGACCTTAATCTAGTCATCGTTGTGTCAATCATACGTCTCTCATCGCCCTCTAATCCGGACAATAATATAGACAGGTGGTCGAGGAAGATGACCTTGATGTCCAATCCCAGAGCCATATATTCGATTCTGTTGTATATGACATCTGGTGATAAGCTGCCGAAATGATCATATAAATAAAGATTCCAATTAGAAATTGTTGCATCGTATGCTTGTTGTAATACTTCTTGTTCGTGTTCTCCCAGATGCAGGGCTTTACCCACAGCTACTGACATAAGTCCTAGAGCTGTTCGCCTGTTAGATTCCTCTAATGCAATGTATCCGACACGTTCTCCTGCTTGTAATAAGTCAGTCGCCAACTGCCTTGTGAGCGTTGACTTGCCCTGACCAGTACCAGCTGTAATTGTAGTAAGCTCGCCGTAGCGTAATCCGTGTGTCTTCTGTTGTAATCCTTCTAATTGATATTTATGATCACATGGTGGACTTGGGGTTATGACTGCTTCTAAAAGAGATTTTCCATCAACAATTCCATCCGGTTGATAAGGTTTCGCATCCCATATCGCACGACGTATCGCATCCGCATCGTTCGCTTGTAAAGCATCGCTAGCATCCTTGTAAGGGTCTGCCAAGTGAGCAATTTTAACCGTACCTTGTGGTAGTAAGGTTGCCACTTGCTCTGTGGCTTTTCTTCCGGCATCATCTTTGTCGAAAAATAAGATGATTTCCGAATATCCTTGTAAAAAAGGTATTTGTTTTTGAATGTCCTTTTTGGCTCCCGCTGCCCCATGTGGTAGCGAAACCATCGGCCAGTTTTCCATCGCTTCATAGCAGCTCGCAGCATCTAACTCGCCCTCGGTAATAACAATTCGCTTACCACTATTAGGGAATAAATGCTGACCAAAAAGAGTGTCTGTAGTTTCTCCTTCATATTTAAAAACTTTAGCTTTGGTCTTTACCTTGAATCCTCTAAGCTGTCCATTGCTAGTGAAATAAGGGAAGCGTAGGTGTGCTTCTTCTTGGTATATTTTGTAAAATTCGCATACCTTTTCGCTGATTCGTCTTTTTTGCAGCCGTCTGGCTGAACCTTTGAATTGTACATTTGTTGGCATTTGATGAGTGTGTTCTTGATCTCCAGACTTGTATGTCTGGCAGCTAAAGCAGTAGCTGTGACCGTCTGTGTATATTCCATTCGCATCAGACGAGCCACAGACGCTGCATGGTTCGTGTCTTATAAATTCTGATTCGTTATCCATCCATAATCTAAGCTTGAATCTCCAGATATCATCTGGGCTGTGGGTATTAGGTTAAAAGCTAGTGACTGTCTAGTAATATCTGATTTGTGTTCGTTACTATAGTGAGGTACAAATGCAGGAAAGAATATAATCTGTCCTGTTCGTGGAGGTATAGCTATGTCACTACTGGCTGGGCAATTATCAATCGTTCGATGATAGAAATTATATAAAGGTAGTAAAGGATTCTCAAACTTAAGCGGACAACTGTTGTCGTCATATTCGCCGTAGTACAAGACCCCAGACCATTGACAATTTCTATGGTTATGAATATGTATTGAGTCGCCTTTAGTCAGACTGGTCATCCATGAGGTCGTTACTTTATTCTTTGCATCGACCCCATATAAGTCAGTAAAGAAATCATTGAACTTTAATTCAATTAAATCTTTCAGCTCAGGATATGATTCCAGTATTCTGTATTGCCCAGCAAGGTAAGTACCGTCTTTCTGTTTCGCGTGTCTTTGATCTTCTCTTAATTGTGTAAAGTCAAAGTCAATCGTTGTTACATGAAAGAAGATACTAAAAGCTGGAAATGTATTCATTTCAACCAATCCACAGGTATGGCGTGAAACGCACACCATTTGATGCCATATCGCTGGCACCACTTTGCGTAGGTAGTCTTTGATTTTTTGCTGATTTTTTTATAGGGGTCCTGAAATATCATTCGGAGGTCAATTTCAGGATTATCAGCTATAACTTGTCTTATTTTGCGTCTATCGGTAGGGTCCCAATAACCTTTCGTTTCTAGGATTACCCCATTAGGTAAGACGAAATCTGGTGTGTACTTGTGCTCGATGGTATAAGTAAAACTTTTACCTTCGTATTCATAGTCCACACCGAGTTCACATAAGAGATCAGAGACTTTCTCCTCTAATCCTGACTTGAACATTAGAAGTCGTCGTCTTCTACTGAACTAGGAGTAGTATCTACTGTGACATTAGGGTCATCAGCTTTGAAGCCCTGTGTCTTACCAAACAGTTCTGCTACTCCATCCTCGTCTAGGTCTCCACTATCAATGCCGGCTCCCGTCTGGATAGAAACGATCTGTACTCCGGACAATTTCAATGAGGTGCCATATGTCACGCCATCTCTCAGAATATAGGGTTTTTGATGGAAGCCGAGCTTAACCTTGGAACCTTCATATACTGGTGTGTCTATGTTGGTTATTGGTGTACCTTCTGTATCAACTACTGGTGGTCTCTTATCTTCAGCCCATGAGAACTTTATAACGAACTTACCTTTTTCAACTTCCTCCCACGGCTCGGGACGTAGAGTAGATCTCTTTGGGTTCTTGAGCTTTGACTCTGCCCATTTAAGACAATCAGCTCTTTCACTCTCAAGCTTGTCAACTATATCCTGACCTACTACGGCTTTTAAGGAATAGCCAAACTTGCTTGGCTTTAATATCGCCTGATAACCTTCAAGGGTTACAGGATTTGGTGTTATGTGTATGTTTTTCATCAACAAAAGAAATATAGTGAGTCAATTACTGAAGATGGTTGAAGGTCTCCAATAATCGGTGGTTCAGACTCAGCTCCAATAGCTTGAGCAAAGTCTCTTAGGAAGTCATGCTCTGCGAACAGGTGCATGTATGTATCTCTAACTAGGTGGGATAACAAATTCATATCAGTCGCTCTACATAAGACTGAATCATGTATCAGACTTATTGGTGCGTGAAACTGTGTCGCGCATATGTGTAGCAATGAAGCATCTAATGAATGAATAAGATTAGGAGCTGTAGCATTCTTGTGATGCTGGAGGTCAACTCCTTTCTCTCCATCAGCTATGCGTACCTGAACTCGACCTAGTAGTTTTAATTCGAGTATCTTGGTATTCATTTTCATGAGACGTTGAGTAACCCTGAATCCGGAGGGTGTGACCCATATCAATTGGTCCGTTCCTCTCTTGATTGCATTGGCTACTTCAGTTTCTATCCATCTCATTACCTTCATTGGTCCCGGGACGACCTCTTCCATTGCCGTCCGGACTGCGTGAACTATTTGAGTTAGTTCTTCGTTCTCTACCTCGATGTCTATATCATTGAATGCGTCTCTGATATATTGACGATTGCTGAAAGGTTTAGCGTTGTAAGGGATTGTCATCACGCAACGCTTGGTTTTCTTCCTATCCCAGTAGGGACGTAACCTTTCAGGTATGTTATGTAGACTCTTATTAGCTATTACTTGATAAGCATCTTGAGGTTTCTCACTTGGTATGACATTAACAAGTGAAGCTGTGGACTTATCGCGAGCAAGACCAGCAAGTATTTGCAAGCCAGAACAGGTTGCGTCGGTTGCCACAGGAAGACCAGTAGTAGTCCTTGTTTCAGCTATCACTACTGCATAGTATTCTTCACATGCAGCAAGAAATTGCCAAGGTTCGTCAACTGTCTCCCAGTCCCCTATGTGATTTAGGGGGTCAGTAGCTACGCGCTTGATGAGTGTGGTATTCTCTTCCGGCCACGCTAGTCTTTCTTCTAGCGTTGCTTTATCAAGCCCATAGGTAGTCGCTACTTGGAAAGCTAACCACTTCTTACCGTCATCAGTAATGGGAGCTTCATCAGAAAACCTAATGAGACTCTTACCAAAGTCAGTATCTTGTGGTGTAAGGAAGCTAGGTATAGGATATGCTCTACCCCTGTAGTCGAAAGACCAAGGGATATAGTAGTCCTTGCCTTCAAACTCACGTACGCAGTTCATAGTCATACGAGTACGACAACTGGTACGCCATTCGTTGGCGTTCTTATTCTTAGCTATCGCTGCTTTCTTCTTCCAAGCTTGGCGTGCTTCTTTATTAGTATCAATATCAAAAGGTTTAGGTGGTTCAGGATGATGAAGTACAGGTCTGAATTTACCTACAGTTACCTCTCTTCTCTCTAACTCCTTCGCTACCTCTACAGTAAAATCATTTAAACAGTATTTAACCTTCTGTATCAGGTTTAAAAACTCATAAGTTTTTTTCCCCTGTATAGGTAAGGGTACCCCCCGTCGTACCATTTCATGACATTTGGTTATGTCATTTAAGTAGTAACCACCGTCGTGTAGATCGCTCCAATCTCTTGGCTCAATTAGCATCGGCCAGCTGATTGGGGAAAACAATTCGGTAATTCTTATGATCTCTGCTTTATGTGCATCGAACTCGGGTGTTGTCTTTAAATATAATTCTGTTCTCTTACCTATTCTTATATTTAATTTTTCAAACCAACCAGAGGATTCACAGAAACAATCAAGGAACCATGTGCCGGTCTTGATCTTAAGCTGTGTATTCCAAGGTATCCAAGGTTCTACATCTGATTTGTTGAAGAGTACTTGCATACTCTTGCGCTTGTATTCAGTTCCCTTAGCTTGATGCCAGTAGTTATCTTTCAGGACCTTAAATAGACCCGGGGCGGTGTCCTCGTAGTAACGCATCTGACTCTCAGCTTCGAGAGCTTGTCCAATAGCTTGAGCTATCTTGACTATCTTTGAGTTCTCTTTCTTGTAGCTGAATACTTTATCGAATGTGATCTTACATGTGATAGCTGACTGTGATTCACTATCAATGTCATCAAGGTATGGCAGTATCTCCATGAGATGACCAGCACCCTTGACTGCTATTTTCTTTCTTTTCTCCTTTTTTAGTTTTATTTGGTCAATTATTAATGGGAGGAGAGTATCAATACTCGCCGAGCCGAAGACCGTGGCTGAAGCATAATCTTGTTCAAGTAATTTCTTGGTATTAGATCTGATCTTTTCTAGTCCACCGCTTATTTGTCTTCGCTCGAATCTCTCCTGTCTTTCTAGATCAGCAGGAAGCATTTAGTTCTATGGATTTTTTAATTGGACGGATACTAAGGTGTATAATTTCTAAACCCTTGCAAATAAAAAGACCTCGGCGATCATGCCAAGGTCGGATACCATTCTGAAAATTAACTTATGCGGTTTTTAAGTCCGGCGCGTCTACCAATTCCGCCACACTCCCAAGGCATTTGAGCCGAATTGAGTCTAACAGACGCACTTAACATGTCATTAAAATCCAAGGAAATGGAAATAATTTAGAGGTAACGGATTCGACGGAACTAGAATTGTAGATCGTCTTGTGCCTTCCTCTGTCCAGCTGCTGTAGCTTTCGCATATAGCAGGGTTGTTGTGAGATTTGAATGTCCCAACATAGACATTAATTCAATCGGGGGTGTCCCATTAGCTAAGTGCCAAGTGGCAAAGCTATGTCGTAAGCAATGAAACACATACTGTCCATTTTCAGGGAAGTTCATGTGTCTATGGAGTAGGTTCTTGAACTGCCAACGAACTTGGTCGGAGTTAGTCCAATCAATACCAAATACTTTGTCCTTAGAGTTAGCATCCTCGCACCGCGTGATGAGTGTGTTCATCAGCTGTGGGTGTATAGGAATACATCTAGCTTCATCGTTTTTAGTATGCTCAACATTAATAACATTTAAGTTGAGGTCAACTCTCCATACTGGTAACTTAAGTAATTCATCTAGGCGCATACCAGTAAGGGCAGCGGCTTGTATGAGATCAGCTAAGTTGTCATTACACATCACGTCTCTGGCTATGCGTAGCATGTCCTTGACATGTTCTTTAGTGTAATACTTACGATTAGTTCTATCTCTTTCCTTTCTACGTTTGAAAGGAGTAGGAAGATCAAAGGTAATAATCTCATTCTCTTTACAGTATTTAAGTACTGTTGAGACTGCTGATATAAACCTATTGATAGTGGCATTCTTCTTACCTTCTTCCTCGAGGGATGTACATATATCTGTCATTAAACCTTTCGAGATTCGATGAACAGGGAATGTACGCCCTTGATATCTAGTGAAGTAACCTGAATATAATATGGCGGAGTCTCGTCCACCACCATTACGCCAAGTCTCCAGATTACGGAGCGTGTAATCTAAACAATCGCCCCAAGTAAGTGATTTAGCCATAGAGTTGTTCCTTGAGAGTATCTACCAGTTGCTTACCAGATTTAGTAAGGACGAGTTGATACCTCCTTAGATTAGAAGGGTCTCGTTCCTTGCTAATCAGTTTCAGCCCCGGCTTGTTTTTGTAACGATGTATCTCTGCTAGGTAGTCAGTATTCCTGCTACCAGCAGCATTTGAGTAACCCAATGCAGCTTCCATTGCTTGCTTATGACACCCGTCATGTGATGCGATGTATAAGAAAGTCAGTTGTAGTTGCAATGGCATCTCAGGGTCGAAGATCATAAATGTCTTTAAACATTTAAAGAGCTTCTCCATCTGACTGTCTGTCAGTTGGTCCTTCCATGGGTCGGTTGCTCGTTCCATCGTCCTTGGGTGGTGTTAACTTGTCCGTATGTGGACATGTGTATTGTACCACTAATCTACCAATGTGTATATCAAAGTCGCAAAACTTCTCCTTGTCCATGCCTAAGTAAAAGGCACCTTTACTGAAAATTTCCATGGAAATCGTTATCGTTGTTGGGGATAAACTAGGGTATTAGGTTGTTATATGCAATGTACATTTTGGTATCCTAATTTGTAAATACATCTCTGATGTCTTTACTGTTGTGTTGTATGTACGTCTCTGCTGCATCATTCATCAACGCATCTAAAGTCAGATTCTTTGCTGCTGCTAAGATCTTGATCTTCATATGAAGTTCATCGTTAACTTTAATGGTTAATCGCTTGATGGGTTACACCTTCGTATATGTATTAACTTTAACAGTATCGTCAGCCATTTGTTGTTGCAGAATGTTAAGTAATTCTGCTCTATTTGGATGTCTGTTTACATCGCGTAATAATTCCGCGTATCTAATTTCAAATGTTCTTCGGTTCATGATTTTCTTGTGATTGGTCAGGTTTTAAATGCCACATGCCTTCCATGGTGCATAGAATAAATTCTTTGTTTTCTTGTATCAGCTTGCGGACCTTGTTTTGTCCACGTCCAACGGTGTTATACGTGTGTTCTGTTACTTTTCCGTTCTCATGTGTCTCACGAATCATGCAAGATACTGAGTCTGGAATCATATATCCATGTATTTTCCAGTCCATGAACTGGTTAACGGGCATAGATGGGAAGAACTCGTCTGGAGACTGTTGGATTGCACGCCAATTATTTGGAAATTCTTTCTTTTTCATGTCTTTAATACGTCTAAGAGTACATATTTGTGCGACTTTGCGAAGTCAAGAGCTTCGTAAGCTGCATCTTCGTCTGTTTTGGCTTTAATTAGGTGCCAACTCCTGTAGATATCGCTCTCTTTGAGTCGATATATGACTTTGTAGGTATTCATGGCGTGCCTGATGAGTGTGTATTTAGTACCTGTCCAATTACTTAGGGGGTTTACTGACTGTCAGGCGTAGTCTTAAGTGCTTCAATCGCTTTTTAGCGGACCTCAAAGCTTGAGGTTTAAGTGTTCTTTTCTGTGGTTTATTTGAGTGGTGTATGTAATTTGGTACTTGCATTAGTTAAGAGCGTTCATGAGATCTTCGATCTCGTCTGCTTCAAGTGAGCAAGTAAGGATAGAATCATTGGCTCTCTCTAGTGCTTCACATAACAGAGTCTGCAAGTTGCTGTACTGTTGAGAGTTCATTAGACAATTAATGTGTTTCATAGCTGTCCTTGTCTCCTTTGTGCGATGTTGGGTAGTACCGGCTCAGGTTTGAGCGTGCTAGTGAGGATGTCCATGCGTAGTGCTTTATCCTTCATCTCCCTTAGTTCCTTGAGTACATCTTGAAAAGATGAGGAATGGTCAAGGTCAGGATTAGACGACCACGCAACCTCGTACACTTCGGTAACGAATTGTGTTTGATTCATAATTAGAAATCAGTTCTAAGATTGTTGTTCTCAGCTGCTTGTTTAGCTGCTTTGTCTCTGGCTTGCTGTTCGAGCCAGCTCTGTCTACTTTCAAGGACCTTGTTCCACCATTGACTAGCTGTTGGCATTTCATCAAGGATTTGTATGTCCTTGACTGAGTAGTCATCATCAGAACATTCTGATAATGGCTCTAAATCCCAATAGATTCTGTCTTTGATGTGTCGTACAGCTTCAGCTTTTGACTTAGCTGGTACAACAAACTTGTGAATCATGGTCTCTTTGTAGAGAACTTTGTATGCTTTCATGATGTTCCGAATAACTTCTCTCATTGAGAAGTAATAGGACGTAGACGGAATCGAACCGTCCATGCTGTTCGGAGTCAGCGCGACCATGCGTCCATGTGCGACCCTGCGACCCTGCGTCCATGTGGACGTGGCGACCATGAGCAAAATAAAAAAATATATACTCCTATGTATAGACACACGTGTGGCGTGAGTGTGGAAATAAGATGAGTGTGCGTCTATGAGTGTGGAAAAATATATAATAGTGGCATGATTAATACCACTATTATTATACTAATGTGTATAAG
>CESQ01223888.1_pt1 | contig 19343 bp, 33 predicted proteins | sample 361401 | NCBI WGS metagenome assembly CESQ01 (sample SAMEA2622119, study PRJEB7988) | marine metagenome | isolation source: saline water (ENVO:00002010), including | reverse complement strand
CACCCCAACCTGTACTTTCCAACCAAGCATTAAGACCAGTATTTATCTGGTATGCTCCAACTGTTGAAGATCCACCATTTCCAGAATCACTACTGTTAGCTGTTACGGCAGTCCCGTCTGTGTCTTTAGCGGTAATTGTGTAAGCATTTGCGCTGGTAATAATATTTATCTGATATTCTTGATTTAACACTGTGGCTGTTATATTTCCACCAAGGGTTGCCGCATCAGAAAATGTTACGAAGTCACTTGCTACCGCTCCATGCGATGTGTCAGTTACTGTGATCGTAGAAGAACCATTACTTGCCGCAAACGTCACATCTCCTGCGCTAGTAGTCGCTCTAATTGGAGTAACGTCATTAAAGTCAACGCCTTCATTGACATAAAACTTTAAATTGGTTCCTACGCCAAGATACTTGGTTCCGCTTGAGGAAACCCAATCCATCAAAGAACGAGCAACTCCCTTTATAGATGCAGAAACGTATTTCTGCCAGCCACCTATCTTTTCAGGCTTGCCTTTTCTGAACCTGACTTTATCTCCGTCAAACCAACCTCCATCCCTAGTGTACTGGGTGCTTTCCTTGTTGATGCCGGGGTTGATGTTTATTTTCTGTAAAGCCATTTAGTAGCACCATAACACTGGCTGACTTGTTCTAGTGTCAACATGAACAAACGTCTTAGCCACTCCGATTCCAGAAAACCCAAGCTCCAAAGCCTTGGATACAATAATAAATCTTTGCGATCCTCCTGACACGGCTATATCTGCCGCAATTCCTAAAGTGTGCTGACCAGCCTTTTCTTTCTTGGCTTCAACGCTGTGAGAAGGATCTCGATAGCCAGACGTAATTGCAAAAGGAAAACCACATTCTTCTCTTAACTTGTCAAGAGCATGAATAAACTCATCCTGAATTTCATTATTGCCTGTTTCAGAACACTTAAACTCATTTCTTAAAAAATACTTAAAATCTACCATTTGGTACGATTTGCCCAATATGCTGCTGACATTTTGCCTTTCTTTATATTCTTTCTATGCCTTGCTTTAAAGCTTTTACGTTTAGCTTTCATTTTAGCAGACTCGCCTTTCTTAGGCTTTCCAGCCGTACTTGCTCCCTGCTCACCAAACCTGATAACTTTTTCTTTACCGCCTTCACAAGCCTTAACCACATGCGACTTCTTAGAATGACTAGGAGTTCTTTTAGGCTTGTTACAGGACATCGCGCCTTTGTCTACGCGACCACCCTTCTTGTAATAAACTCGCATTATTTTCGATGCCTCGCTGTTTTCTTGGCTATCTTTTTAGGCTGTGCTGAATGTTGTTTGCCTTTTTTTGTGTCTTTTCTTTTCTTTTTGGTTGTAGCCGCATACTCCTTGGAAGACATGGATTTAATGGCTTTTTCGGGCAGGTAGCGTTCTCCAGTGGCTTTTGAGCCTTGGGTAGAGGGTTTGCCACTCTTTGTCCTCCATTTCTGTTTTGTCCATTTTTTAAGGGACTTTTGAGACTTCTTGAGAGCCATTACTTTTTCTTCTTGGGTAACGTCTTTTCAAGAGCCTTGGCTTGAGCCGCATGCATCTTGGCTGAGTTTTTAAGTTGCGAGATCATTTTGCGCTTTTGCGCTGCACTTAGTTCTGCCATTAGTCTTTATATCCTCCACCAGCTTTTTTGTACGCTGAAGCAAGCATCTGGGCTTTTCGGGCTGACCACTGCCCCGGCTTCCCGCCCTTACCTCCAGCTTTAATTCTGTTAAAAATCCTTTTCCTCAATGAAGGCTTAGTATAATTTCCTGCTTCATTAACTTTAGATTTAGTTTTCTTTTTTGCTTTCGCTTTTGCTTTAGGCAAACCAAGGCTCCCTTTTTCCTCCGCTATACACTTTTGCATGACCTTCTTTTATTAACAGTTCACAAATGTTTTTACCATCAACAGTAAAAGGTATGCCCAATATACGACCATACTTTCCGTAACCAAGAGAACAAAACGTAAACTTTTCTCCTGCTGGCAAAAGCTCCATAACCCTTGCTTTTGCTTTTAATCCAGCTTCTTTTTCCCGTAAATTTCGAGTTCTACTTTCTGGCGTATTTATCCCATGAAACCTTAACTTTTCATCAGTTAGTCTAACTGAAAATCCAAGCTCGACATGAGCTATTACAACCGTATCACCATCTATTACACGATCAATTACTGCATGATACACGTAAGGCTCTGGCTTCATTCCTTCTTTCCTTGACCTAGGAATAGCCCGAAAACGGCAGTCATTGCGCCGGTAACCACCGAAACCAGCCCTGCCTGCTCAAAAGTGGGGTCTTGAATGCTCATGAACCAATGAATCACATCCCATGTAGCTATTGCCATTATCAGCACTAACAGCCTTGGAAACACTCTCCACTTGTCAAATTCCTCTGGAGTCATTTGCGTAACTTCATCAATTTGTCTGCGCCCCTGATACCAAATGACGCACTGACCGCAATAAACAAGAGATACTGATACCAATCCGGGAGATTAGATAGAGCGTCAAAACCAGCGTGAAGGCGATCCATGACAGCGACATCATCAAAAGCGACTGCATAGCCCACCATAAAGATTGGCACAGAGAGTACAAGCGTCCAAAACTCATCTTTAAAGCTGTTGTCGCTTGCCGAAGCCATCTTTGATTCCCATTCGGCAGAGTGTTCAATAACTTGCATTTGTTTCTGGTGCTTGGCTTGAGATTGCTCATGTTTATTTTTCATCCATGTTCCAGCTAGATTTGTCACTGGGCCTAGAACCGCGCTAAATATATTCATATTTATTAATCCCTAAAAACCGTTTTTGATGACACCATAACTGGCTTGCAATATCCTGTAACTTTAGCTTCTCTATCTTCCAGTCTATCTGCAAAATAACGGCATCTATTTATGTTTTGAAAATACATATTCCTAGTGTTAATTTCTTCTCCAGAAACCACCACTATTAACAAGAACGCCATTACCTTTTCCATTTTTATATTTTAAATGTTGTTAGTAATGTATAAAACCAGTACACAAGAACAACAACTACTGATGCCCCCACAAGAATAGCAATAATATCTAATATTGCTCTTCTTCTTCTCTTTTGGGCATAAACAGTTCTTTCGCGTCTTTTTTTAATATCTCTTCGCATTTGAATCATTTCTCGATATGTGTCTATCCCATATCGAACAACAATTAAATCGCGTATGTGTCTTTCCTGCTCTTGAATCTTTTTTTGACAAATTACTGAATTTAAAGCTTCAGCTTCAACACTTCCTTTATCAAGGAGTTTTCTGAAAATTGGAGGTTTTTCTGACTGCTTTTCCATTTCTTTAAGGTCTGCGGCATAGCCGTACCATCTTCCAAGGTGAAGAGCGACATCTTCAATTTCTCTTCCTGAGCTAATAAGCTTTTGTACTCCATTAAAAGCCGTACTAGCCATTGCCAAGACACTAAGTGGTTCCACACTTTAGAACCTCCATTTCTTACTGCGCTTCGGATTTATTATTGAAACAAAATAACTTTTCATCTGTCCCACCATACAGCCGCTGCTATTAATCCTAACATTGCGACAGTAAAAAAATGAATTATTGTTTTTAATACAGAGCTTTTAACATCGCGGTAACTGTCTAGCAACTGACGCAAAGCTCTTATATCGTGAATAGCTTCATCATCACCTAAACCAAGCGTTGCTAACGCTTTTTCTGCGCCCCTGCAGGACGCTTCTTCTAAAAGTTTTTCTAAATCAGCATCATTCATGATTTATTTTTTACATAAGTAGTTTTTAAACGAACAAGAATAGAAGATATCTTATCCTTAACCTGTTCTCTGTAAAACCAAAGGCTAACAGAAACACAACCAGCAAAAAAACCTAAAACAAAATCCATAATATTCACCGCCTTTAGTCTGTACTTGGGCAAACAGGCAGGGCTGTATTGATTCCACCTACACCAATCTGTCCTGATGTTTGATTGTTTACACAGTTTACGCCAGCCACCCATACGGTATTTGCGTCCTGTATTTTGCTTAATATGTTATCTAGCTGTGTATCGTAGTTAGGAATTGTTATTCCCCCAATGGCATCCAAAATGCCTTGAAAGTTAGCGGTATAGTCTGGGAAAGACAGGTTGCTAATAGCGTCTAATACAGCCGAATTATCGCCACCGCCAGTGCTTCCATTTATACTTGCCAAGCCTAACCCAAGACCCAGATCAACCGATTGTTGTCCAGCAACATTAATTGCCTCATATGATCCTAACCCAAGGTTCAGCATGTTTTCGTTGTTAGACCCTAACATGTCATACAGGGCTGTGGTCTTGTTTCCTTCTTGCTCGATTCTAGCAAGGTTAGAGGTCATAGCGTGTCTAGCTGTAGTCTTCTGGGCATCCGAACTTATCCACATAGCTCCAAGACTGCCTACCACTGGAAGAACTGCTTTGCTCCACTCAAGTGCTGCTGATTGTTGAGGGATTACCTGTGTTTGAGGTGACTGCATCAACGCTAATGCCATGACAGCAGATCCTGCGGCTGATGAATCGCCACTAGCAGCTATCTTCGATAACGCCTCAGATTTAGCTTGTTGTGCTGCTGACTGAGCTATCGCTATCTGTTGAACAGCTTGGTAGTATTCTTGCCCTGCCGTTTGACACCCTGTTATTAGTACCGCCAGTAAAAGTCCGATAATCCGCATGATTTATCCCTCTTTAGGCCAGTTTTGTCCATCCATTACTACTTTCAAAGCATCTACGTCAGACACCCCAGCTATTGCTGATTCCAACCTCCCACACTCTGTAAGCACAGCAGTCCGATAAGTTTCTGTGGCAGAAGGAACATTAACGCTACGCTCTACCTTCCTTATAATCATCCAATCTGTTGTTGATAAAAGCTTGTTAGTAGTGTCTTTAACTTGTTCTGTCATTACTGTTTTAAGACCTTGATTGACCATTTTCTCGCTGGTATCAACCATCTTGCCTTTGTCTTTTCCCGCACCATTATCAAAATCAGCATCCCAAACTTGAACGTATAGTTGATTACCATCAGAATCTTTGGCATCTTCATCTTCTAAGCGTTTAGCTGTGTTGGTATATTGTTGTGTCGGAACACCATCAACAAGAGCAATATCGCCTTGCGTAACATAATAATATGTTCTGTCTTTTTGTTCGGCATTAATAACGTCTTCTACGTTTTCAGCAGTTTTAAACTCTGAATTAGCTACGCCACCTGCAAACGAAGTGTTTGGAAATAATTGTTTTATTGTCCCTGTCGCAGTAATTGCTGCGTCTTTAACTATTGCGTACATTGTCACCTCGCATTTGCATATTTAAACGGAAATTTGGCAAAGGCCATATAAAAATAAGTTCCACTAGAATTATTCATAGCGTTTGCATTATTTCGTATCTTAAAACCATTACTTAAAAAATCTATACCTACGGCTGATGTTGTAGCTTCAGCTTGGGCTAGATCAGCCGCTAAATAATCGTCTATTAAATTAATAGGGCTAATTTTGCTATCTGATATAATCCAACTGTTAGTGCTATCTGTTCGTTTAATCATAGTCCAAGCTGGACGAAAACCTGTGTAGACATATGTACCGTTAGCATTTCCATTGCCTTTATAGCTTCCAAACTTACTAAAACCTGCAATTTCTGCAAATGCGTAAAAAACAGCAGTTGCGCTACTTGTTACACTTGAATAGAGAACGCTAGATGTTGGTGCTGTAGCAGACATTGAATTTGATGCTGCTGTTGTATTTAACTGCAAGTAATCCCAACCACCGTCTAGCGCAGACGTTTGCAAATACCAATCACCTGTACCACTTGTAAGTTTTACAATGTAAACTTTTGGAATAACTCCAAGGCCATGTCCATAAGTAGTATCTGATCCTGTTCCCACTACGTTAATAATACTAACACCTGCCGTTGTGTTTACAGAAACCGTTGAAAGAGAACCACCATCCAAATTAGTTGATCCAAATGTGATGGTTGTGTTTGCTTGACCCCCCATCCCTGAGTGAGCGGTGCAGTAGTAATAAAGGGTTGGCGCACTAGCAGCCACTGTAATTCTTGTGTAAGCTCCAGACGATCCCGGTGTTCCGCTGGTTGTTACACCTGTCGTATATTCTGAGCCTCCACCGTGAGAGCCGTCAGAGGTAGTAGAGAATCTAAGAGGATGTCCAGAGTTAGAACTGTCTGACTGATCGAAAGTGTATGTGCCGCCCTCTTGCAGGTTGAGAGTTACCGCACTTGTTCCATAGTCATTAAAACGATACTTGTTGCCACTGTCTGACACCACTTTCGTAGTATACGTTTTACTAGGCGTAGCTCCTTCTAACCTCCAGTTCCAAGCTACATAAGTTTTGCCATCATCATTTTGACCGTCATTAGCAGCATCCTTCATAACAGTAAAGCCATCACTGTCAAGACTTACTAAACTATATGTTGCATCTTGTGCATCTGTTCTGTTTGAACTTAACAAACCACCAGCTACACCCCTAACAGCATCATGCCATTGATGCCAATAATTATAATTTCTACTCTTGAGCCATACCCAATCTGGACGAAAACCAACACCAGTAAGAGCGCGGTCTTCTGTCTCATTACCTGTATAAAGGATTGCATTAAAATGATTTGTAGACAATTTAATTGTTGGGGTCGGGAGGTTTTTTGTGCATAACGCTTTGAATCCAGACGGTGGAGAATAATAAAAATCTCCTTCCCCACTACCATCTGCATTGCCTCTGGAAGTCCAAGAAGAAAATGCAAAAGAACTGCTTTGTCCAAAGTTCATAGCAAGATATGAACGGTTTGCATTATCGCTACTTGTTGCAGTAGAAACACCAATCTTACTATCTGATGTAAAAGTATGTGCTGTACCATTTGAGTTGCCAGCAGGATCTCCAGAATTCAACCATGTAATAGCTGATCCACTATCGTATCCTCCATAAACTTTATTATTGTCAACATCTATGGCTAAAGCTAATACGTAATATGAAGCTGTCAGTCCAGTAACTTGAGTACCGACAGTTGATCCTCCATCATACATATCTAAAGTGTTGCCGTATAAAGTTAAATCTATACCTGTGCTGTTGCTATCAGAAGCAATATTGCTGCCTTGGGTTGGTATAATGAATCCTTCATTAACTACTAACTGCGTTCTATTGCCTGATCCAGCTTGTACACCACCTACCATTTCAACATACCATTTGCCCGACTCAGGTAGTTTAAATGTCGTAAAATGGTTACCATAATTTCCACTACTATAACTTGCCGCTAATACTTTCCTGCTTCCTTGGACTAATGTAGAAACTGTAGTGTTGTAAGGCTCTAATGAATTTACTGTTGGAAAATTATTAGTAGGCGTATCAAGCAGAACATCTGCATTTGCTAGATTGCTTGCAGTAAGATTGTTTCCTTCTCCAGAGCTATCTGTGCCAATTGCTCCTGATACAAATTTTAGATAAAATCCATTTGTACCATAACTACCGCCTTCATATTTCTTGGGAATTAACTGTCCTGTTGTAGAATCAGTTTCTGTAAAATCTGTATAGGCTTTCACTGTTCCATCAATATGATGATATTCGGCAAACATAACATCACCATAATAAGCATCTTGCACCTGATTGATTGTGTGCAAAGCAGTGCTATTACAACTTCCTTGATAATTTAAAGATGGCCAAGTAGTTGCCGAAATGTTTGTGCATCTAACGCCATTAACCCAAACTTGAATCCTGTTAGTATCTGTGCTTTGGGTAGTGTCAAAAATCAAAAGCAAGTGATACCAAGCAGAACGATCATTTAAGCCTGTGTTAAAAGTTACATAAGGGCCGCTATATGCTCCTGCCCCATAATTATCGAGTAAAACAATATTGCCACCTGTATAATAAAAAAGACCAGTATAATACGAAACGGCAGCACCACCGGGAAATCCATAAAAACCCATGTACCCATCACCAGCACCTGTTAGCTTAATCCAACAGCTTTGCGTCCACGTTCTTTGATTTCCAGCACTACTAGGTGTTATTTCTAAATGAGCATCATCAGTAGCATCAAGCATAATAGACTGCTCTATTTCATAAGCGTCTTCACCGCCCGATGCGGCTAACAATTTCGTAGATCCAAAACTCATTACGTTAGATCCTGTCCTGCTGTGAATCCATAATATATTGTGCCTCCATCTACCGTATGAAACACAAATACATCTACATCTCCACTACCTGATGAGATCGTGGGAGTTGTTCCTCCAGCCCAATCCACTGACCCCGGCCATGTTATGGTTCTTGCTGAAGAGTCCTGTGTAACCTTCAAAATAAAGGTACTGGCGTAGCCACTAGCCGCAGGGTTGCTGAACGTATAGGTTACGTTCTCACTGAGCGTATGTGTAAACACTGTCCCCAGATTCAAGTTAAGGGTTGCGGCATTACTGCTGGAGCTAACCGCTGTGCTTTCTTCTTGAATACCTGCATCGAACTTGACTACCTGATTCTCATCAATGTGGATTGCAGGGGTCGTGCCTACCGTAGACCCCACACCAATTAACAGGTCATCAGATGAGTCATCGAGTGCCACATAAAAATCTTGAGCGTTCCCATCGAAAACCAGCTTGCTGTCTACAGCGGCTGCATCACCGATTGTCACAGAGTCATCTGTAATGGTCAGGATACTATTTGTGCCTACAGTAGAGCCTTCTCCAATAACAAGTTTATCTGAGGAGTCATCGAGGCCAATATAAAAATCCTTCGCGTTCCCATCGAAAACTATCTTGGTATCTTCTGCGCCAGCATCGCCAATGGTCAAGGTAGGCGTTGTACCCTTCAGTGCCATTGTCTGGGCTACTATATCGCCTGTAGTGCTAGATGCCGCCTGTCCTACCCCGATGCTCTGGGCAAACTTGATGTCTTGGTTTTCATCAATTTCTATGGCAGGGGTTGTGCCAACTGTCGATCCAAGACCAATGACTAGATCATCACTTGAGTCATCGAGACCCACGTAGTAATCTTGCGCGTTCCCGTCAAAAACTATTTTAGTATCGACTGCCGCTCCATCACCCACTGTTACGGCATCATCATCTAGGGTAAGTATTGAGTTGGTTCCAACGGTAGATCCGACACCGACTACTAGCTTATCCGCTGAGTCATCAAGACCTACATAGAAGTCCTTGGCGTGACCATCAAAAACTAGGCTTGTGTCTTCTTCGCCAGCGTCACCTATCGTAAGACTAGGGGTTGTGCCTGTAATGGTTACATCACCGCTGAATGTTGCGGCTCCTGATGTCAGGGCATCAATAGACAGGTTTGTAAATACCTGCGTAACTGTAGCACCTGTGCCATTACCGTTAAACTTTAATACAACATCTTTGCCGTTAGCAATCTCAAAATCATTTGAGGCACTATAGTTGCCTTGGAATATAATGACTGAACGACTGCTAGAAAGACTGTTACGCAGATAGCATATTTTTTCTGCATTATTTGGAGTTAACTGGACATATGCCGTTCCACCAAGATCACCTCCGTCAACGAACTCGATAAATTTATTTCTTCCATTCGAGCTTGCGCCATCAGTAATCGGGAGGGCAGTGGGAGAGCCAGAAGAACCAGCACTAGATAGTGTAACAGAGACAATACCAGTAATCGCTTCATCCGTTAAATCCCAGTTGGTGTTAGTGGTATCACCCCAAGTACCTGACTGTTCGCCAGATCCTATCTTCTCGATACCTAAAAAATTTGTGTATGTACTTGACATGTTTATATCCTCTTACGCAGCATCTTCCCAATTCGGACTTTGCGATGGGCTAATTGTTGACCAGCTTGTTCCTACATTTGGGCTAATCTGCACCCAGACTACAGCAGTACCTATTGCTCCAGTAGCGGAGACACCTGTAACCGAAACTATTGTTTGTGGAGCTACCGTGACAGAACCAACAGCACCAGTTCCAGCAATGCCTGTAACTGAAGCAGACGCATCACCTTCAATGGTGACACTGCCAACTCCTCCTGTTCCTGCAATTCCTGTAACAGCGGTAACCGCAGATCCAGTTGCTGTAACACTTCCTACACCACCTGTGCCAGCAATTCCTGTAAGACTTACAACTACATCGCCTTCAAAGGTAACGCTACCTACCGAGGCTGTAGCACCAGCAATAGCTTGGTCTACGTTCCAAGAACCACCGTTCCAACTTTGACCAGAACTATTCCAGCCAATATAGGTGGCTAAAGCATCTGCCATCAGGCAATCCTGATAATGGCGTTACTCGCGTCAGCAGTTGGGAACTGGATTGTAAAATCTCCACTTGTTGATGACTTGTCAGCACCAAAATCCAAAACGCAAACAGTTGGATCTCCACTGGCACTGTCGTTAAATATCAAAGCACCTCTAGCCGTAATAGATGATGAGCTAAAAGTTACGTCAGCAAAATCTGTAAAAGCCGTAGTGCTACTTGTCGTGGGATCTACTCTAGTAAGAGAAGCACCTTTTGCAGTATAACCTGTACCGCTTACCTCGTTGCTGGTGGTATACGCAGTGGTAGCCGCATTGAAGCTGGCACTGTTTGTATACAATGCAATGTTAAAGGTGTTGCCACCAGAGTTTTTAAAATTATGTACCGCTTCCATTAGCTCTTTTTTGAAGCTGGTACACATAAAGTTTCCGCTAAAAGCCATCATAGCCTCCTGATTATATTAGCTAGGCCGTCATCTCCAGCCTTTAACGCTTCATTGTATAAATCGGTTTTGTACCCGTTAATTCCTTGCCTGACGTAAAACTCAATTACTTTTTGTATGTTCTGCTTGAACGCATTAGCTTGCTCCCTTATCAGGGGGTTAGCACTTTCTGATACAGAAACAATCTTGTCTGCACACCTAGACGCTACCTCCTCTGGGGATATGCCTCTTTGATGTGTGGTATGAACTCCTACAGAGCCTATCTCTGCTTCGCTTAACGAACTAATCACGCTCTTCTGTTCCTAACCGCCCCAGAACGATAGCTGTCTGTAGTGTCGTAATTCTCGCCCAGATTCTTGAGCTTTCCTAACGCATCTTCATATCTTCCTATATAAATCTGCATAACGTCTGCATCACCTTTTAGGAAAGTGTATGCTTCAACTAAACACCCATAAAACAAGGTTGACTCTGCATTTGTGCCTAGCCAGCTTGTGCCACTTGATGCCGTTGTAATTGATTCTGGCTTGTAAAAGTAATGAAGCTCTACCGTGTAGTTTGTTGTGCCAGTCAGGTAGTTAGGTGTCGGTGCTAAAAGAAAATTAGATTCATCAAATATCGCGTAATACTTTGGCGTTCCAGTCGTTGTAGAAGCAGGGTACGCTTCTCTTATAAAGTTTACATCTTTAAATATAAGAAACTCATATCCAGTGTTATCTACAGACAAGGAATAAGGAGCCAAGAAATCAGATGGCATGGAAAGGTACTGGTTTCCCTGAGATGTGTTACCTGTAGCGTTTTTTCTAAAATCAGGCAACTGAACTGATTTAAGTATTCTGTCCTCTGCTTGCAAGATAATGGTTGGAAGATTATTAACGAAAGTAGTTTCCGTTGTCTCCAGATAATCCTGCAGAGCATTTTTTAGAGTTGTAAATGTCCACGCCATTAGCTGGTACTCACTGTTACTTTGCCCACCTCGCATTTCATATCAAGATTAAGCGTTTGTGTTCCGTATGCTGTCAATCCTCCACCAACTGGATCAAATGCAGACAATGCTCTGCTTTCTGTTAACGACTTGTCAGGACGAGCATCTCTAATTGCTTGAGGATCGTCCATGTTAAGCTTTCCAAGCTGTAACTGGGGCTGGTCTTGATCAACCACATCATAACCAACCAAAAGTCCGTTTGGTCTTTGATTTTCTATTTGTTTAACAAGCTGATGTTTTGGATAGCGAAAACCAGTACGGTCACAAAATCCAAAAGCATGTTTTCCAGAAGCATATGAACTCATAAATTAGTATACCCACCGGGAGACACATACAAAGTATTTTTGTTAGCCGCATCAGAAGCAAGATTCCATTGCTCTTCATAAATCTCTTTTAAAAGAGGAGCGACTTGAGCAGAGTCTCTATTTTTAATTGAAAGATAATAAGCAAGACCCGCAACTAAACAGGGAAGATATCTTGCAGGCACATCCACATTGTTTGAGGCAGGCTTTCCTGTGTCTTCTATTCTTTCCATATAATAGTAAAAAAACGTGTACGTTGCCTGAGAGTCAGGCACAGGCCACAGGTTAATAGTAATATTGCTTGGAGATCTTTCTACATAATACTGAATGGGTCTGCCATCTGTAAGCTTATTAGTTAACTGGGCATACTGGCTAACTGATATTCTTTGCATAGAAAGATCGCTTTGCTTGTCGGTATCTCCTGCATCTGTTCTTAACAGTCCTTCAATAATGTCTAGTTTTTCTGCTGTTAAAGCATACGAAGACGTTCCAGCAGTTAACGCTTGAGAAGCACTTTTTACGCTCCACAAATTTAACCCCCTGTTCTGCCACTCAAGAAGAAGCAGATCCAAGCTCCTTCTCGCTGTACGATAATCGTATCCACTACGAGGCTCTCCACCTATTCTTTCATAAGCTTCTTCAACAATATCGCCTAGATCAAGATCAAATGCATATGTGCCGCTTGTAGCCATTAAGTAACAATCCCTTTAGTTTTTCCTCTCATAGCAAGGCCATCTCTGCATTTAGCCATTTTTGCCCTGCCACCTTCATTCATTTTTGCTGTTCCAGCAAAAGGGCGATAACCAAGATCAACATCCATTATTTCTTTATTTCTTTTGTCGGCTTCTTTCTTTGCCTTTGATTCTATTTTAGCCTTTAGCTTGGCTATTATTTTTTTCATTTTGCTAACCTTAAAATCTAATAGAGTTATAAATATTGCTAAGATCAATCGGATTATTCTTTAACCATTCTGCCCACTCTGCATTGCCCCAGTTTGACGTATCAACTGTTGGCGGGGTTACTGTTGTGGGAGTAGTGGTTGTTGGAGTGGTAGTTGTATCTGTTGGCACTGGTTCAGGAACAGTATCTTCTCTTGCCGCAGGTTCGGTTGGAGGGTTATACGGAGGGGGATATACTATCGACCTTTGACCCATGCCTTGATATGGATTATACCCAGTTTGCGCCCCAAACATTCCCGCATATTGCATTGGCTGACCATAAAGACTTCCTGTGTTATAAGGATTTCTTGGGAAAGTATTTAAAGGAAAAGGGCCGCCAAAAGGACTTGGATACATTCTTTGACTAGGTTGATACTGAAGTGGACTCATGCCCATCCCCATGCCAAAACCACCCATCATGTTGTACCCTGATCTGCTTCCCATGTTAAAAGGATTCATGTAAGCATTGGAATAGTTTTGCATGTCCATTGAGTTGCTGTAAGGACTCATGCTTCTGCCATAAGGATTAAACGTGCCGCCTTTCATTCCTGCTGGGCTTTGATATCCTCCCATTCCTCCATACATCCCGCCAAAAGACGGTTGATTTCTTATATACGGGTTCATGCCATAACTAGACAAACCAGCCATCCTTGGATAATAAGTGTTTCCACTGTAAAGCTGTTGCCTAGGCTGCGGCTGCATCCTAGAGGACAAGGAATTATAATTAGACATCATACTTTCAAAAGGACTGTACATCACGCTCTCCTAAAACTACGGTTCTTAGATTTGCTTACTACTCTAAGATTCTTACGCTTGTTGTTTTTGGGATTTCTGTCTTTATGATGAACATCTTTCCCATCGCCTTTTTTAACTTTTCCTGCCGCTGACATTTTTCTACGGGCAGCATTTCTTCCTGCTCTGTTTTTTTTCTGCTTAGAACTGGAATGATAATTATCGTACTCTTTGCGATAATTTCTCATTACTTCTTCTTGGCAGGTTTTTTCTTGGCAGGGGCTTTTTTAGCAGGAGCTTTCTTGGCTGGAGCCTTTTTCTTGGCAGGGGCTTTCTTCTTTACTTCCCATGCCTCATTTTCTTTTGTGTCAGGATCATCCTTGGCAAAAGTTCCGTCTTTAGTCCTTGATCTGACAACCTCCACATCATTGCTCATTTCTTTTAAAATTCGCTTTGCTTCAGTTTCTGTCATCAAGTCAAAGACAACGGTTTCATATGTGCCATCAGAGTTCTTTATACCAATCTGGTATACAGGATCTCCGTTATTCCAGTTTCCATTTTGAAAGACTTCAAGTTTAGCCATAGGATTTCACCATTGTCAAAACCACTGTATAAGCATCACCGCTGCTATGCCCCACTGTTGTGAAGTCAATGTCTCCAGTAACGCCAGAACCAGCATTATTGGGTATGCCAGTAAAGGACGTAAAGTCTAATTCGTCAGCGTAATCTGCTGGCAGGTGTGCCGCCAACACATTAGATGAAGCATCAAATTCTATTTTAACGCTCATGCCGACTGTAGAAAATTGTATCTTGCTGATCGCTACGCGAGTGCATGTAGCACCTGTCATTGGATCAACAGACAAAGCAGATACATCTACTTTTGCAACAGCAGACTCGCCTGAACCGTCACTAACATTAGTAAACTTCATAATCAGGTTTCGTGCGCCATCTTGGATTGTCTGAGAGGTTACTGCATCAGCCATTGTATATCTCCAAAATAAAGGGGGGCTTTACGCCCCCATGTCTTATGACTGGTCAGTGAAGGCAGGAACATCCGCACCTTCTTGATAGCCCCAGATATACCAATTGGTTGAATCTTTTGCCAGTACATTAATCTCAAATAAACCAAAATCCGTTAACGTCAGGATTGAATTTGAGTTTCCATCCGCATACACAGAGACATTATCTGCGTTTGAGTCAAGATGAACGATACCGCCCAGATAGAAGTTTGTGTCTGATCCTGTATCAATAATCAGATTTTCTGCCTCTTCTGCCGCACCACCGTAAACCAGCTTAAAGAAAACACCAGCAGAGGGACTAGGCAAAGTCAAAGTGCAATTAGCTGACAGAGCAGGAACTACAGAGGTTCTTCCTCCATGAGCCGTTGCTGTTAGCGAAATAGCTGTTGTATCTGCCAAGGCAACTGGAGTGACCTGCAATCCGTTTCCGTCAAGGGTGAATTCAGTTGTGACAGCACCTGTTGTGCTGTTTTTAGATATGACCGTGAATCCATTCTCTGAACGGACGGGGCCATTAAAGGTTGTATTAGCCATTATGTTCTCCTGTCTCGGCTAGTGTCTGCTTACGCAGTCAGGAAAAAAGGGGGCCGCAGCCCCCGATCAAGTTAAGAACTACCGGGAGATCCGTAGATTCCTAGTGGATCTGAAACGCCAAAGCTATAACGCTCTCTGGCCTTATAACGAACATTACCTGTGTCAAAGTCTCCATCCATAGAAGTTTCAAGCGCAGTACGCTCAAATTGCTTCATTCCGTTAGGAACATCTGTAATGAGGAAAAAGGCATTTGAATCAGTCAGATAATGATTGATTGCATAGCCTTCAGGTATTGAACCGTTATTACGCAAAGCGTTAATGTCGTTATCAGCCGTTCCTACTCTGCCATCTGTTTCCAGAAGACGAGTTGCCACAAACTGTAACGCAGGCGGTACAACTAATCGTCTAGGACGAGCCGCAATCAAAAGTCCACGCTCATCGGTAAATGCTGCAATATTAATTACTGCATCTTCTAATGAAGTTTCGTTGAGATCAGCCGCTGTCGAAGGACGGTTGCTGTTTTTGCCACCGCTTACAAGTGGGTGTCCATCACCACCAGTTACACCGTCACCAGAAGCAGTAAACAGGTTAACCCCGTCACCAGACTGGTAAGAATTGGTGAAACCGTTGTTTAAAGGAAAAGCCGCTTTAACTTGCTTGGTGTACGCCATAGCGCGAGCTAATGCCTTGGTGTATCTAGCAGACAGGGAATCATAGAGGTTATCCTCCATAGCTTCTTCTGTAATACTAAAGCCCATAGCAATAGTTTCGTGGTTATAGCGAGCCGTAAACGACTCCTGCGCTGAGTCATAACTGATGGCAGAACCTTCAGTCTTGACAGGTGCAGCAGCAAAACCCGAAAGTTTTACTTCCTCTTCAAATGAACGATCCGATGATTCAGTTTCGTAAATCACCGTATGCTCATCTTCGTACTTTCCATACTCAAGACCAAACAGGGCGTTAAGACCCGGTAAAAGCTCCTTGAGCATCTGCGCTCTTGAAATAGCCATTACTTAGCCTCCTTATACGCCAGTGGTGTTCACATACTGATGGCCTACGTTAAATTTAACGATTACGTCAGTAAATGCATCACCTATCGCACTGTCAGGGCCATCAACAAAGTCAATAAGCCTTAACGGTAGCGTGTTAGTCGTAGCAGCAGTTGAACCGTCAACGGCATTTTTGCTGCGCCCAATTGTAGTAGAACCCGCTGTTTGAACCACTGCAAAGTTATTACCTAAAACAGTTTGTGCCAAACTTGCATCGCTCTGCATCTTCATTAAGACATCTGGATCGTCTAGGACGTAAGCCATAATGTCAGAAGCCGCTGTGCTTGCGGGAAAGGTCTGGTTAAATGTTTTCTGGGAGGTGCTTGGATCTGTGTAAGAACATCCCATAAACACGCCTACAGTAGTCAAAGAAGTTGTTCCTGTGTCTTTTTCTACTGTTCCAGAACTCACTATTTTTAAAAAATCACCATAGAAGATAGCTGTACTGTAACCGCTTGCAATCTTAATATGGCGAACTTTTCCAGTAAAAGAACCGCTAGCACTTAATGTGCCAATGGGTTCCGCACCAGAGGGAGTCGCTGTAGCAGACATGATAATTCTCCATACATATTAAAAGAATGAGGAAAGTTAAAAACTTATCCTCTGCCAAAGGTTGTGCGCGATGTTCGCTCTGTATTCATCAGAGGCATTCGCGGATCATTTTCTCTCATGAAACTGTTATCAACCGATTCCATTTGTTGGCTAGCCATCTTTTGATAATACTCTTGGCGTTGTTTCATATCTTCCTCAGGGGCTTTGCACAATAACAAACCACCGATTTCAATATTTCCTTCAAACCTTGAGCCTACATCAGACATTACTTCCAACTCTGGATGATCTTCAGCCCTCACTGGAACCCAACCTTCCCTAAACTTCTGGGAGACATTGGTGTTGTCAGCGTGATTTAGTGTGCTTGTCCTGACCCATCTAAAAACATAACCGTCTTTAGGGTCTGGAATAGGCAACACAGATGCTGGTTTCCAAGAATCACTTGTACGAATTTCAGTTTCACGGGCTTCGTTAGCCCTTGGGGTGCGCTTCTCAGCCATTTGACATATCCTCTACGAGTTGTTTGGCATACTGTTCGTTAGTTAGACCTAGCCGCTTTGCGAGAGCAACTTGAGTTTGCGTTAACTTAACTTTGCGAGGTTTAGACCCGTTGTTCCGCGATGCGGGGGTCACCACCATCGATGGACTTCGGGACTTCGCTTGAGAAGAACGCTCCTCTTTCTCATTTGATTCAGTCCCGAAATATTCAGGAAACCTAGAACGCATAGTACGATCTATCGTTTCAAAATATTCATCTGAATTGGGATCAACGCCCTCGTTTTTAACGAGCTTTTCGTGAACCCCGTAAGCAAGAGCGGTCATATCCTTATGTTCATCATCCCCGAACCAAGGGTTTTCTTCTGACCACATTTTTGCTTTTGCGCTAACTTCAGGCTTTTCTGCCTGTTGTTGCGGTTGTTGCGGCATCATATTCTGTTGCTGCATTGCTTGTTGTTGTGCAAATTGAGGATTTTGCTGCATGTGCTGCATATACTGTTGATATTCAGCTTGCCGCCTCTGCATATCCTGCTCATGATTACTGGCCTCACGCAACTCTGCCTGTGCTGTAATCAGTGCTTCCTGAGTAGAAATAACCTTATCGGTATCTCCTTCGTCATAAGCCGCTTTGTATTGAGACTTTGCTTGCTCTACGGCTAATGTCGCCCTGTCTTTAATTTGCGTAACAAGCATGTCTTCGCCACGCCTGATAACATCTTCATACTGTTTGTTCTGGTTAGCATATTGTTGCGCGACCTTAACAGCTTCTTCACGCATTTTTTCAGCAGCTTCACGCTGCCTACGCTCTTCATGCTGCTGATAACGCAACTTGTTAATTCGCTTTTTGACCTTTTCACTGTAGCCTTCAAGCTCTTCGTCCTCATCTGATGAATCAACTGTTTCAGATGCTTCCTGCTTAGGAGGCGGTCTTTGATCTTCAGGCGGCCTGTCATCTACTATTTCCAGATCAAGATCTATTTCATTCTCACTTGTATCTGGCTTGGTAATTTTTGTTCTAACACCAAGAAATTTTTCTTCAAAAGAAGTTTGCGGATTGTTATCAACCTCTAACGCCATTTCTTCGCTCATATCTTCTCTACCCCTCTTGGATCTTCAACGACTGCTTCTACACTATCGTCATTTATTAACCTGAATTCCTTGCCATGTATCCTAAAACGAGTACCTGAATAAGAACGCATCACAATCCAGTCCTGTTCCTTGCAATAAGGCCCAGAGGGAAACCGTGTTTCGTCTTTATAAGCATCTGGGCCAAGCTTTAGCACAAAGCCACAGATTGATCCGACTTCCTCTACATGAAGAGTCTGTTTCGCTTTAAGTATGCCGCCTTCCGTTTTTTCGTCAGGCTCTGGCAAAGCAATTAATATTTTGTAACCTTTGGGGTCAGGAAGTTGGTGAGCCGTTCTTGGCTCTTCTTCCGTTTTTACTGCTTCCATTTTTTGCTCCTGCACTGGAATACGGTGTCCAGAGCCACCTTGCATCGCCTTTGCGATGAATTAGCCTGCCTCGATTCTCTCCTTGAGGTCGAGAAGTTCCCTTTCTGCTAGTGCTAATCCTTGGATTACACCGCAGCTATGGGTATATTCGCTATAGTCCTTACAAGATCCAGTAGCAACGTGGTCAGACATTTCATTCATTTTCTGCCTGAGAAGATCCCTGAGTACATCCATAGAGTTATCAAACGCCCTACTCACTCAGTGTGTCCTTAACCACATCTACTCCTCTTTCAAAACCTTTTAACATCTCTGCGGAGGAAAGCCTGTTTTCGTCTGTAGCAAGCTTTGCCCCTATCCTTGCGCTCTCTATGCGCTCTTCCTGATCCATTTTTTCCCTGTCAAGAACGGCTTTTTCCTGCGCTTTTTGCATATCAAGCTGTATTTTTGCCATTTCAGACTGCGCTTTAGCCATTGCTTCGCCTTCCTTGATCTGAAGCTCTCTTTGCTGCATCTGTATGACAGGATCTTGCATTTGTTTGGCATTTTGCTCGGCCTGCGCCATTTGCTGGGCTTTTCCAGTAACTTGAGCAGACGCTGGGGCAACAAGACGCGATATACGCAGTTCAATATCCTCAGGTAAAGGCTCATCTG
>CESQ01026396.1_pt1 | contig 19487 bp, 13 predicted proteins | sample 361401 | NCBI WGS metagenome assembly CESQ01 (sample SAMEA2622119, study PRJEB7988) | marine metagenome | isolation source: saline water (ENVO:00002010), including | reverse complement strand
GCTAATCCAGAAGGTGTATCACAAGTTCTATATCCACGTTCCACAGATAGATTCTGCTGGAATAAGAATCAAATTTCCATTGCATCAACAACTACTTCTACAATTACAGTAAATGTTGGTGTATCTTCTGCAAATCACAGTTCTAGATTACAAGTATTTGATAAAACTATTACTGGTGATGTTTCTGGTATAACAGGTCAATATAGTCCTGCTGATTGTGCTAATGTTGTTTCATCAGTTCATACTTTAGTTGGAATTGTCACAGAAGCAATTGATGCTAATACATTGCCAGCAACAAGAACTATTAGTTCGTTCAATACATTTGAAGTTGTTGATTATAAGATTGCAAGACAAGGTTATGGATTTAAACCTGGTGATGTATTTAAACCAGTTGGTCTTGTTACACATGCAAGTTTAAGTTCTCCACAGAAAGAATTTGAATTGACAGTAGTTGATACATTTACTGATGGTTTTGCTGCTTGGCAATTTGGTGAATTAGATTATATTGATTCTATTAAGGACTTACAGGATGGTAAGAGAACTCGTTTCCCACTTATATACAATGGAGATTTATTAAGTTTTGAATCTAATGATGATATTGATTTAAATGCAGTATTATTGATCTTTGTTGATGGTGTAATACAAGATCCTGGTGTTCATTACATTTTTGAGGGTGGTACATCGTTCATTTTAACTGCACCACCATCTGCAGAAAATAATGTATCAGTATTCTTCTATAGAGGAACTCGTGGAATAGATAGTAAATTTACAAATGTGGATGAAACTATAAAAGTTGGTGATATTGTAGAAATTAAACAAACAAAAGATCTTAGGGGTCAAGATCCAAGAACAGTTTCTGGTATTTCTAGTTCTGATACTATGAAGACTAACATATACACAGGAGAAAATATATTTGATGCAAATGATCCTCAATATTCTTCACCAAATCCAGTTCCTTGGAGACTTATGGATTGGAATAAGCAGAAACGTGATAAGACTATTGAAGGTGAGATTATTTCCAAAGCAAGAGATTCTATTGAAGGTATGGTTTATCCTACTGCTAGAATTATCGGTGATTTCCCAATACAATCTAATGGAATTTCTACAATATTTGTAGATGACGCACAATTCTTTAATTATGAAGAAAATGAATCAAGTATCAATATTATTAATGTTGGTGCTAAGATTTTTGAAAATCAAGTATCTATTGCAGCATCATTATCAGCAACAGTTGGTACTGGTGGAACAATAAGTGCTTTAACTGTTATTAGTGGTGGTTCTGGTTATGTTGGAAGTATGGTTACTGTATCCATAGCAAGACCATATGGTAATACTTATACTGGTACTGCAACAACTGCAACTGCTCTTGTTCCAGTTGTAAATGGATCATTATCTGGTATTGCAAGTATTGGAATGTTGGGTGGTTCTGGATATAATTCAACAAATCCACCATTAGTTATAGCACCAATGCCATCGTTTGATGTTGGTGAATCTATTGCTGGAATTGCAACAGTTAAAGGATTCTCTGGAATTCTTACTGGTATTGGTACAACTGCAGGAATGAATGGTGCTCCATTGGCATTAGAATTCCATATTGCTTCTGAAACAATTCTTGGTTTAAATAATGATCTTAAGGCAGGTTATTCTATCTACATTCACGGTACTAATGTTGGAAATGGTGTTACTTCAATTAACACAGTTGATACTAGTGTTGTTGGAATAGGAACTTCTCGTATAGATAATATCTACATAGTTGATGGTTATCATCCTTTTGGTAATCCAGCAAATAGTGGAATTATTACATGCAATATCAAATCTAACACAACAATGACTGATTTTGGTACTGCAAATGCTGCTGGATTTGTTGCAACAGCAACTACAACAACGCCTGATATAGGTAGATTTACGTGGGGTTTATTGCAAGGAAGTTCTAGATCATCTACAGTTTCTATTGGAGTTACAGGACTCACTATAGATGCTGGATTGAGTACATTCCCAACGATTCAGAGAAGAGGATTTGGATTAAGAGATTCTGGTGCTCTCAGAAAGGATCTTGGGTAGTATAAATAAAGAAAAAAAGCTATTAAGATAGTATAATGCCAGCCATTGTAACAGATCAGTTTAGAATATTAAATGCAGGTAATTTTGTTGACTCAATTACTGATGATGCAAATTCATATTATGTTTTTGTAGGATTATCAAATGCAACATCAACTGGTCAATATAAAAAGAGTAACTGGGATGATGCAACACCCAACCCTGTAGATAATTTTGATTATCATGGATTTATTAGTGATAATATGTCTTATGGCAAAAGAATTACTTCTGCAAACGTAAAAAGACTTGCTAAAAGATATAATTGGACAAGAGGTGCAAAATATGAAATGTACCGTCATGATTATAGTGTAGATAATAAAACATCATCTGGTTTGAATCGATTATATGATTCTAAGTATTATGTGATGAATAGTGACTATAAAGTTTATATTTGTGTTGATAATGGAACTACAGGATTATCAACTACACCTAATGCATCTTTAGATGAACCAAATTTTACAGATTTAGAACCATCTAAGGCAGGTAGTGGTGGTGATGGATATGTTTGGAAATATCTTTTCACCGTTACTCCGAGTGATATTATTAAGTTTGATTCTACTGATTATATTTCATTACCAAGTAATTGGTCATCATCAACTGATGCTCAAGTAACTGCAGTAAGAAATAATGGAGATTCTTCTGTTAATGATAACCAAATTAAAAAGGTTTTTATTAAAAATAGAGGAGATGGATATTCTACAGGATCACATGAACTTAATATTCTTGGTGATGGTTCAGGTGGTAAAGTAGTAGTTGATGTAGATACTAACGGTTATGTAACAAATACTGTTGTATCTGCTGGTGGTAAAGGATATAGCTTCGGTGTAGTTGATACTGGATCAATTAGAGGTGCAGGTGCAGGTACAGTTGAAGCAGATTTAGTTCCAATTATTCCACCATCAAAAGGTCATGGATTTGACATCTATAAAGAATTGGGAGCAGATAAGGTTTTAGTTTATGCTAGATTTGATGATTCTACTAAGGATTTTCCAACCAATACAACATTTGCTCAAATTGGAATAGTTAAGAATCCAACTACTGTTGGAACTGCTAGTTCAGTTTTTGTACAAAATCAATACTCATCATTAAGTGCTTTTAAATTCTCTTCAGTAACTAATGAATCTTTAACAGTACCAGCAATTGGTCAAAGGATTCATCAGACTACTCCGCAAGGAACTGCTCAAGGGTATATTGCATCATATGATAGAGAAACTAAAGTTCTTAAGTATGTTCAAGATAGAACCTTGTATATGAATCCATCCAGTAATGATACTGTAGATCATGCTGGAATTAGTACAACTGGTAATGTTCTTGAATTCTATACTGCAGATCCTAATTCAGCAGCAACAGTTAATACCGTTGTAAGTGATGATGGATTTACTGGAACAATTGATCGTAATTTTACGGGAATAAGTACTAATCCATCTGGAAATAAACTTATTACTTTGGGACTCAATTTCACATATGGACATGCTCCTGCTGAGATAAATAAAGGGTCGGGTGAAATAATCTACATAGATAATCGTCCTGAGATTAATAGAAACTCTAGACAAAAGGAAGACGTAAAAATCATCTTGGAATTTTAAAAAATGCCACAAAAAACGAACCTCAATATAAACCCTTATTACGATGATTTTAAGAAGTCGAATAACTATTATCGTGTCTTGTACAAACCAGGACATCCGATACAAGCAAGGGAATTAACAACATCACAATCAATTCTACAAAATCAGTTAGAATCGTTTGGTAGTCATATATTTAAAGAAGGTGCTATGGTAATCCCTGGTGGGGTTATGTGCGATTCACAATATGCTGCTGTCAAGTTAAATCCAGATCATTTAGGGGTTAATGTATCTGTTTATGCTAGTTTTTTGGTTGGAAAACGTTTAAGAGGTGAAAGTTCAGGTGTAGTTGCAGTTGTTGATAGTTATAGTGATATTAATGAAAATGAAGGTGTTACAAATTTAACTATATGGGTTAAGTATGTTCGTGGTGGTATTGATAATGAAACCTCAACATTTATTGATGGTGAAATATTAATTACAGAAGATGCATTTACTTACGGAAATACTACAATTAATGCAGAAGATACTGTTGCATCTATTATTTCTGAAAATGCAAAAGGTGTAGGATATTCTGTAGCTATTGAAAAAGGTGTTTATTTTATTAGAGGAACTTTTGTTGATGTATCTAAAGATAGAATTGTTTTAGATCCATATACAAATAATTCTTCATATAGGGTAGGTTTAACTATTTCTGAGGAAATAATAACTTCTAAAGAAGATGAATCATTATATGATAATGCTAAGGGATTTTCAAACTATGCTGCTCCAGGTGCAGATAGATTAAAGATTTCTACAAAATTATCTAAAAAATTATTAACTGATAACGATGATAAGACATTTGTTGAATTAGTTAGAGTTGAAAATGGAGAGATCAAAAAACTTAAAAAGCAGAATGAATACTCTATAATTAAAGATTATTTTGCAAAAAGAACATTTGAAGAGTCTGGTGATTATGCTGTAGATAGATTTTTAGTTGATATTGAAGAATCATTAGATAATAGAAAAGGAAATGATGGTATATTTCTTGATACTCAAATAACCTCAGATGGTAATGTTCCTACTGAGGATATGGTGGCAGTTAATGTATCACCAGGTAAAGCATATGTTAAAGGATATGATGTAGAATCTGTAGGTACGACTGCTATTGATGTAGATAAGCCAAGAGATATACAAAAAGTTGATACCGCAATGGTACCATTTGAATTTGGATTATCAATACGTCTTAATAATGTTGTTGGTACACCTTTACTTGCTGTTAATAATTCTAGTAATACTGTAGATTTGTATAGTGGTAGAAGAAATTCTACAGGTGGTACTGAGACTTTAATAGGAAAGGCAAGAGTATATTCATTCTCTGTAACTGATGCACCATATACAGGTGCTGCAACTGAATTTGATTTATATCTTTATGATGTTCAGACATATACTGAAATAACTTTAAATCAAGCTGTTTCTGCTGGAGATGTTCCTATATCAACTCGTGTTAGGGGTGTTAGTAGTGGAGCAACAGGATTCGTTGCTGGTCCTCTAGGTGCTACTGTAAAATTAACAGAAACTTCTGGTACATTTTTACAAGGAGAAAGATTAATATTTAATGAAGAGGAAAATTCTTCTAATTCTAATGGTGTTAATAGAACAGTACAATCAGTTACTACATGGGGTATTAATGATGTTAAATCAGTGTTTCAGGATAGTACTGCTCTTGGATTAGACAATGATTTTATTGCTGATCTTGCATTACAACCTCGTATTCTTCCAGGATTTAGTGTTACTGATGAAATCAATGTTACCACTGCAGCAACAGAAAATACAACCTGTGCTGGAAGAAATTGGGCAGCAAAAGTAAAAGTAGGAACTCTTATTAGTTATCAACGTGCTAATCAATCAGATCCTACTCTGAATAGAATTTCTGCAATTAAATCTGATGGTTCCAATATAACATTAGAGGATACTCCGAGTGATGTTCCTGGATTATATGATAATGATTCTGATAATGCCTATACAGGTACTTTTAGAATAATGACACCAATTGTTAGAAATAATGGTGGATTATATGCAAAACTTGACGAACGTGCAATATCTTCTGTTGATTTTTCATCTTCAAGTCTTGCAGTAGAGACACAAATAAATGATCTCACTACAGATTCTGATGGTGCTCTTACTTTTGGTGTAGGAAATATTGCATCAGCAAATGCAGGTATTACAACATCATTCTTTGAAACTTTTGATTCTGAAAGATATAGTATTCATTATAATGCTGGTGCAATTGATCCATTAACATCCGATAAATTCACATTAACGAATAATGGTAAAACAGTTAATTTTACAGGATTAACTGCGTCTCAAACTAATAATGTTACTGTTAATGCTACTGTTCTAAAACAAGGTATTACAAGTAAGCAAAAAGATTATTTAAGAAGTGAAAAACGTAATATTACTCTTTCAAAATCAGCAGCATCTACTGCAACTACTGGTTTAACTCAAAATAAATTCTACGGTCTTAGAGTTGAAGATAGGGAAATTTCTTTAAATGTTCCAGATGTTGCTAAAGTTATTGGTGTATACGAATCATTAAATACATCTGCTCCTATTTTAGATAAAATCTCTATTCCATCAGGATTTACTTTAACATCAAATGCATTGTTGGGTGAGGAGATTATAGGAACAGAAAGTGGAACAGTAGTTCAAATTACAAACATACCTGATGATACAAGTGTAGAATTTGCATATCTCAATAGTAATAAGTTTGAAGTTGGTGAAGTAATTAAATTTAGAGAGTCTGATATAACTACAACTATAGTTACAATTACCAATGGTTCATATCAAAATGTTACTAATGAATTTACTTTAGATAGAGGACATAGAGAAACTCATCATGATTATTCTAGGATTGTAAGAACTAGTACATCATATGTTCCAACTTATCAACTCTTAGTTGTGTATGATAAGTATCGTGTTCCTGCTAATGATAATGGTGATGTTTTCACAGTAAATTCTTATCCACAAGAAAGATATAGTGAAATTCCACAATTACCAGATGGAACAAGATTATCAGATGTTCTTGATTTTAGACCAAGAGTATCAGATTTCTCAGTTACTAATAAGTCTCCATTTGCATTTGGAAGTAGAGATTTTGGTGTTACTGGAAATAATCCATCTTTAATAGTTAAACCAAATGAATCTTCAATAATTGGTTTTGATCATTATCTACCAAGAATGGATAGACTTGTTCTAACAAAATCTGGTAAATTTACTGTAATAAAAGGAGAATCTTCATTAAATCCAAAATTCCCAGTGAATGTTGAAGATGCAATGGATATTGCAACTATAGAATATCCAGCATACTTATTTGATGTCAGAAATGCAAGAGTTGTGCATATTGACAATAGAAGATATACGATGAGGGATATTGGAAAAATTGAGGATAGAGTAGAGAATTTAGAGACTATAACATCACTTACAATGCTTGAATTGGATACTAAGTCCTTACAGGTTAAAGATGCTGATGGATTTGATAGGTTTAAAAGTGGTTTCTTTGTTGATGATTATCGTGATGATCAAAGATTTGAACAAAATTCAAATGCTAGTGTAGATCCTAGAACTAATGAGTTAATAACTCCTATTGATTTTGAAACAATTAAACCAGAACTTGCATTAGATCCAGCAGTTGATGTATCAACCGCAGATTTTTCGGCAGATCTTAATTTATTAGATCCTAATGTAAAGAAAACAGGAGACATATTGACTCTTAATTATACTGAAAAAGAGTGGATTAAACAACCATTAGCATCAATAGTTGAAAATGTTAATCCATTTAGTATGGTTGAATATAATGGTAATGTAAAACTTTCTCCAGCATCTGATAATTGGGTAAGAACTGTTTATGTTGATGGTGGAGTTAGAAACGTTACTGCTGGAGTTTCTGGTAATAGTGTTACTTGGGCAGGTCAAGGTGGATCTCAACAAAGTGCTGGATGGACTACATCTGGTACTGGAACTGGTAGTGGTGAATCATGGCAACCTGATGAGAATACAGTATATGTTGGTGGTGCTGGATCTAGAACACTCGATACATTTATAGAAACTATATTAACTGGTAGTGCTGCTGATACTCATATACGTTCAAGGAACGTTACTTTTAATGCTCATGGACTAGCTCCATATACAAAATATCATTCATTCTTTGATGGTCAAAGTGGTTTAGATATTATTCCAAAATTGGTTCAGATTTCAATGAATTCTGGTGCATTTACTGCAGGTGAAACCGTTCATGGATATATTGGAGCAGAATTGTTATTTGTAGCAAGATTATGTTCTCCTAGTCATAAAGAAGGACCACTTACTGCACCCACAACAACTATGGGTAATAATCCATATGATAGAGGGATTATTTTATCTTTAGCATATTCTGCATCTGCTACAGTATTGAATATTGATCTCAATGGATTACATGAAGAAGCAAGAGGAGAATTCTATGGTTATATTACAAAAGGAATGACCATATTAGGTACAACTTCTAATGCGGAAGCAACTGTTTCAGATATTAACTTAATTACAGACAATTGGGGTGATTTAGCAGGATCATTCTTTATCAGATGTCCTTTAATGAATCCAGCACCTCCAAAGAGATTTACAGTTGGAACTAAGACATTTAAATTAACTTCTAGTGATACTAATGCAGAACCACTACCTGGAAGTTTATTAATTCAAGCATGTGAGACCACTTATAAGACCAGTGGTATAGTAGAAACATATAAACAGACAACAGTTGTTGTTAAAGACCCTCCTGCTCCCCCACCACCACCTCCAGCAGATGATGGAGATCCTTTAGCACAATCATTTACAGTTGATGAAACTGGTGCTTATTTAACTGGTGTAGATTTCTTCTTTGGAAATAAAGATCCTCAAGAAAAAATTGCATGTGAATTAAGAACAATGGAGTTGGGAACACCAACAAATATTATGGTTCAAGATTTTGCTAGAGTTGATTTACACCCAACAGAAGTTAATACTTCTGCTGATGGTACAGTACCAACTAGATTCCAATTCCCATCGCCAATTTATTTGGAACCAGAAAAGGAATATGCATTAGTTCTTAGGGCACCTACTACACTTCTTTATGAAGCATGGATTGCTCAGATGGGTGATAAAACCGTTGGAACATCAGATTTACCTGATGATGAAAATGTAATGGTTACTAAACAATATCTTGGTGGTAGTTTATTCAAATCACAGAATGGAACTATATGGACAGCAAGCCAATTCCAAGATCTTAAATTTACTCTCCATAAGGCAGAGTTTGTATCAAATGGAACCGCAACATTCTATAATCCAAATCTTAATTTATCTGAAGTTGGTCATACTGGATTAATTTACAATCCAATTAAAGTATTCCCAAGAAAATTAAAGGTTACTATTGATACTCCAATTACTAATGGTACTCTCCAGAGTACTTTAGATGTTCCTGGTGTTAAGATTTCAGATGGAACTGCAAATACAGATGCATTTGGTTATCTTGAAAGAGTTGGTGGTGCTGCTAACCAAGCAGCATTAGCAGTAACTAATGCAGGTACTGGATATGGTGCCAATGCTACACATTCTAATGTTCCTCTTTATACTATAACTGGTGATGGATCAGGTGCTACTGCAACAGTTGTTGTAGCTAGTGATGTAGTTAGTAGTGTAACTATAGGATTAAATCAAGGTGGGTCTGGATACTCTGTAGGTGATGTTGTTGGTGTTACTACAGCAGATATAGGACAAGGAAGTGGAGGTCAATTTACAATTTCTGCTATTCTCAATTATGATACAGTATATCTAACTGATTGTCAGGGTGAAACTTTTGATACGTCAGGTTCAGCAGACTTCTATGTAGATGGAACTGTATTTAATTCTGGTAATGATCATCATATTAATGCATGTACTCAGACTGGAGGTGTTCTCCATACAGGTAATATTGTTGAGATTATTAAACCTAATCATGCAATGCATGGTGCTAATAATTTAGTAACTCTTGAAAATATTCAACCAAATAGTGTTGCAACAACAGTAAGTGCAGAATTAGGAATTAATGAAACTGGATCAATTTCCATTGCAAATACATCCACATTTAATAATTTTGAAGGTATTAGTACTTCTCAAGGATATGCTAAGATTAATAATGAAATTATTTACTATACTTCAATTACTTCCGATGGAGGTGGTGGTGGAACTCTAGGTATAGGTACTAGAGGTGTTGATGGTACTTTAAGAAGAACACATCCTAATGGATCTGAAATATCTACTTATGAATTAAGTGGTGTATCTCTTAAGAGAATTAATAGATCTCATACTGCAGGTTCAATATTATCTAATCCTATGGAGACTGACAAATACTACTTATCAATTGATCGGGGTGGTGTTGTTGGAAGTTTGGTAAGACAATCTGGAGATACTCAAGTAAGTTTCACTGCTGAAAATGTTGGTAGTGGTTTAAATAACTTCTCATCTGCTAACGTTCAATTTAATACTATTGAACCTAGAATGAGTGTTATTACTCCTGGTTCTGGAACATTTATTAGATCTTCTATGAGAACGATATCAGCAACTAGTGCTGGTGGAAATGAAGTATCATTCCAAGATAATGGTTTTGAACCAGTTACTCTCAATCAATTAAATATCCTTCCAACTACAAGGATGATTGCTTCTAGAGTTAATGAGAATGAATATCTACCTAATTTCCCTGATAATAAATCATTTACTATGACTGTTGATTTAAGATCTGATGATCCTAATTTATCACCAGCAATTAATATTGAAAATGAGGTTCTTCTTTTAGGAAGAAGTAGATTAAATAGACCTATTTTAGATTATGTTACTGATGGTAGATCAAATGCACTTGATAATGATCCACATACATCAACTTATATTACTAAAAAAGTAGATCTACAAAATCCAGCATCTTCATTAAAAGTTATTGTTGGTGCTTATAGAGATGGATCTGCTGACTTTAGGGTTTTATATCAGTTGTTTAAGGCAGATTCTAGTGAAATTGAACCAGCATTTGAACTATTCCCTGGATATGATAATCTAAGAGATTTAGATGGTGATGGATATGGTGATCTTGTTGTTGATTCTTCTTTAAATAGTGGAAGACCAGACAAGATAGTACCTGGAAGTAATGATGGTGAATTTAAAGAATATCAATTTAGTATTGATGAATTAGATGCATTCACTGGTTTTAGAATTAAGATTGTAATGAGTGGAACAAATGAAGCAAAAGCACCAAGATTCAAAGATCTAAGATGTATTGCACTTGCGTAATATGTTAAGAGTTGATGGGCATAAGAATCTCTATAGAGACGATTCTTCTGGTGCTATAGTTAATACAGATACAGTCTCATATAAACAATATATGAGATTGAAAGAAAAGAAAAAAAATGAAAAACAAGAGATTGATCGTCTAAGAAGTGAATTAGATGAGATTAAATCCTTATTGAAAGAACTACAGCATAAATAATTAAAAATATAATTAACTGATGGCAGTATACGTAACTAATCTTGTTGTAAATGCTGGTGCTGATTTCAGTCAGAGTTTTACTCTAGAAGATGCTAATAGCAATTCAGCAAAGAATTTAACTGGGCATAAGGTTTCTGCACAAATGAGGAAACATGCTGCAAGTTCAACTAAAACCGATTTTACAACTGCGGTAGTAAATGTTTCTACAGGAGAGATTAAAGTAGGTCTTACTACAGCTCAGACTGCAGGATTAAAACCTGGTAGATATGTATATGACGTAATGCTTACTGATAATACCGATTCTATGAGTAGAGTCGTTGAAGGTATGGTATTAGTTAGAGAGGGAGTCACTCGATGAGTGTTAAAGTAACAACAAAGGCAGCAAGTACTGTTCAGGTTCGTATAGGACAACAAAATGCTGTTAAAGTAGTATCTTCAAGTTTATCATCTTCTGGTAATCTTGCTAATATTAATGATATAGATGCTTCAAATAGAGAAAATTTAAGTATGTTGATGTATAATAATACAACAGGTAAGTATGAACATGTATCACCTTTTCATGTAGTAGATATGTCAGATAGCGTCCAAGATAGTGCTATGGATGCTGGAACTTTTTGATTAAGATCTTTATCGAATAAATATAATTAAAAGTAAAGAAATTACAACATGGCTTCTCCTGTAATTCAGTTTAAGAGAGGTGCTTTCGCTAGTTTGCCAGCGTTAAAGGCAGGGGAACCCGCTTTTACCAATGACAAATATGATTTATATATTGGATTAGATAATAACTCTTCAAACAACAAATTTTTCGGTTCCCATCGATATTGGTTGAAAGAAACCACCACTGCTGGTTCAGGATTGAACTTAGTTGAGGGAACAAACAATGGTACTCATTCTATAACAGTACAATCACCTGCATCATTAGCAGCAGATTATTCCATTACATTTCCTAATGCACAGGGAGCAAACACAACGATACTTCAGAACAATGGGTCTGGTGTATTAAGTTGGACTGCTTCACCTACCTTTACTGGTGCCCTGACAATATCAGATACCACTGATTCTACTGATAAGGATACTGGTGCTATCATTTGTGAAGGTGGTGTTGGTATAGAAAAGAGTGTTCATGTTGGAGCAGCACTTTCTGTAACTGATAGATTGTTTGTCGGAGGGCAATCTGAGTTTATTGGTGTTGCTACGTTCCGTGGTGGTACAGTTAGACTTGGTGATTCTGCTTCAGATGATATTTACGTTGGTGGTGAATTTAAATCTAATCTCGTTCCAGATGATGATGATACTTATGATCTAGGTACAAGCACACAGGAATGGAGAAATCTTTATATTGATGGTGTAGCACATCTTGATCAAATTAGTGGTGTTACTCATATAACCCATCCACATTCTGCAACTGCAACAACAATCACCGTTACTGTTGCAACTAAAACAGCAGCACACAGATATAATGGTTCTGGTTCTGGTAGTGGTTATTTCTTAGATGATGTTGAATCACCATTTATAAAATTAGTACCTGGACAAACATATAAATTTGATCAAGCAGCTGGTTCTAATAGTGGGCATCCTTTAAGATTCTATCTTGATTCTGGTAAGACTCATGCATATACCACTAACGTAACAACAAATGGTACTCCAGGTAGTGCTGGTGCATATACTCAAATTGTTGTAACTGACACAACACCTGATGTGTTGCACTATCAATGTAGTGCCCACGGCCTAATGGGTAATTCAGTAACTACTGATTCTAATGCCATTGATACACCACATGATGCTGCCTTCAAAGGAAGTGTTGATTTGGGTGATGCAACCTCAGATACAATTACTGCTACTGGTAGATTTGATAGTGATTTAGTTCCTTCTACAGATGGTGCCAGAGATTTAGGTGCTTCTGGATTAGAATGGAAAGATTTATATGTTGATGGTACAGCAAATATTGATGCTTTAGTTGCTGATACTGCTAAAATTTCAGACTTGACAGATAATCATGTTGTTGTTGCTGGATCTGCTGGTGAATTGGAAGGTAGTGGTGATCTAACCTTTGATGGTTCAACACTTGCCGTTACTGGTGCTCTTACAGTTTCAACTAACGCAACCATAACTGGTAATTTGACTGTTCTGGGAACACAATCAATATTAAATACAGAAACGTTAAAGGTTGAAGACAGTCTTATTGAAGTTGGACTTGTTAATAGTGGTGGTTCACTTGTACCACCAAGTTCAGATGCCAACATTGACGTTGGTTTAATAATGCACTATTACAGTGGTTCTGCTAAGAAAGCTGCTGTATATTGGGATGATTCTGTTTCTAGAGTCGTTGTTGGTTCAGATGTTTCTGAATCTACTAGCGTTATGACTGCTGCTGCATATGCTGCATTAGAAGTAGGTTCATTATGGGTTAAGGATTCTGTTGGACAATCAGAAACTATTGGAGTTAGTGGAGGGCAAAGAATTCTTCATAATATAACCGTAGATGGTGGTTCGTTCTAACAACTAAATAATAACTTATAAATATAGGTGGGATAACTCCCACCTTTTTTTATATCTAACTATGAATGAACAAGATTATAAGAATTTGATTATAGCATATCAAAACAAATCTTACGATTTATTTTCTCAAGTTGTTGCCCTAGAAGCAAAATTAACTACTTCAAATCAATTAGTGGAGGCATTAACTGCTAAAGTTAACGAATTGAAATCTGACTTAGAGAAAAAACCAAAAACACGAAAGAGTAGTACAAAACAAGCTGAGATTGGGGAATTCTAATGGCGAAACCAGCAACTAGACAACAACTTATTGATTATAGTCTAAGAAAGTTGGGTGCTCCTGTACTGGAGATAAATGTTGATGATGATCAAATAGATGATGCTGTTGATGATGCATTTCAATTTTTTAATGAAAGGCATTTTGATGGTGTTGAAAGAATGTATCTTAAGTATAAAATAACTGATGAAGATATTAATAGAGGAAAGGCACAAGGTACAACTGGTGTTGGAATAGTAACTACAAGCGTAACATCAACAAATATTGCTGGTTATGGAACTACAACTAGTAATTGGTACGAAACATCTAATTTTATTCAAGTTCCTGATTCTGTAATTGGAGTAGAAAAAATATTTAGATTTGATAGTAGTACCATATCGGGTGGTATGTTTAGTATTAAATATCAGTTATTCTTGAATGATCTATACAACTTTAATTCTGTTGATTTATTACAATATGCAATGACAAAATCTTATTTGGAAGATATAGATTTTTTACTTACGACAGATAAGCAAATAAGATTTAATAAAAGACAAGATAGATTATATCTAGATATTGATTGGGGTGCTCAACAGAAAGATGATTTTATAATTCTTGATTGTTATAGAGTCTTAGATCCAACAAACTTTACTGGTGTTTATAATGATAGTTTTCTTAAACGATATTTGACTTCATTAATAAAAAGACAATGGGGTCAAAATTTACTTAAGTTCAAAGGAACTAAACTTCCTGGTGGAATTGAACTTAATGGTAGAGAAATATATGACGATGCTGAAAGAGAATTAGAAGATCTTAGATCTAAGATGACCACCGAATACGAACTTCCACCTTACGACTTTATTGGATAATGGCACTTAATCCATTTTTTTTACAAGGTTCTGCTTCAGAACAAAGATTAGTACAGGAACTCATTAATGAGCAACTGAAAATTTATGGTGTGGAAGTAACATACATTCCAAGAAAAATTGTAAATAGAAGCACTATAATTGAAGAGGTAACTACATCAAAATTTGATGACAATTACTTATTGGAAGCATATGTAGAGAACTTTGATGGATATTCTGGACAAGGAGATCTAATGACAAAGTTTGGTGTTAATATTAAAGATGAATTAACATTAACTATATCAAAAGAAAGATTTGAAGATTTTATTGTTCCTTTTTTAGAAGGTGAAAGTGATTATGAAATCATACTTGCTACCAGACCTAGAGAAGGTGATTTAGTTTATTTCCCATTAGGTCAAAGATTATTTGAGGTTAAGTTTGTAGAGCATGAACAACCTTTCTATCAATTAGGAAAAAATTATGTTTATCAACTTCAATGTGAATTATATGAATATGAAGGTGATGAAATTATTGATACTTCTATAGAATCAATTGATACTCTAATTGAAGATAAAGGTCCAATTACAGATCTTAAGTTAATTTCTACTGCTGATCAAGCAAGAGCAACAACAACTATAGGAACAGGAGGTATTCAAAGAATATTCTTAAATAATGATGGTTATGGATTTACTAGTATTCCTACAATATCATTTACCGCAGCACCAGGTAGTGGGACTGACGCAACTGCTATTGGTATTTTGACAACTAGAAATAATATAACATCTATTAAAGAAATTTTAATAACAAATGCAGGTAGTGGATATACACAAGAACCAGTAATAACAATTACTGGTGGTGGAGGAGCAGGAGCAGCTGCTACGTGTTCCTTAGTTCCATCTGGTAAGAAGGGTATTCAAACTATTGTTATGACTAATTTTGGTCTTGGATATTTAACTGCACCGAGTGCAACTGTTACATTACCATCACTTACTCCAAATCATCCTGCATCGGTTACTCCAGTTATTAGAACTACTTCTGGTATTAGTACAGTACCATATATTGGAATAAATTCTGCTGGTGCAGGATTCTTCTCACCACCAGTATTAACTGTTGGTACTGGATCCACTACTGGAATTGGAACATTCTGGTTTAATGAAGAAATTATTGGTGGTACATCTAATGTTGTTGCTAGAGTCAAGAATTGGGATCAAGATACCAATGTATTACAAGTTGGTATTCAAACTGGTCAATTCTATCCAGGAGAACAAATTACTGGTCAGAAATCTGGTGCTGTATATAATATACAGGTTAGTGCAGCGAACACTACTACCGATAAATATAAAGAGAATGAAAACTTTGAGTTGGAAGCAGATCAAATTTTGGACTTCGCAGAATCTAATCCATTTGGTACATACTGATGTTAGGAACTTATTACTATCACGAAATTATTAGAAAAACTATTATAGGTTTTGGAACCCTTTTTAATAGTATTCGCATTAGACATAAAGATTCTAATGGAACTACTTTCAGTGAAATGAAGGTTCCATTAGCATATGGTCCTACACAAAAATTCTTAGCAAGGTTAGAACAGCAACCAGATCTTAGTAAACCAGTTGCTATAACATTGCCAAGAATGTCATTTGAAATGACAGATATTTCATATGATGCAACTAGAAAGTCTGGTATTACTCAAACATTTAAAGCAGTTGATAATAGAGATGATAATATGAAAAAGGTTTATATGCCTGTTCCATATAATCTTGGTTTTGAACTTAGTATTATGTGTAAGTTAAATGATGATGCTTTACAAATTGTTGAGCAAATACTTCCATATTTTCAACCAGCATTTAATTTAACTGTAGATTTGGTAGAAGCAATAGGAGAAAAAAGAGATATACCAATTCAATTAAATAGTGTTTCTTTTCAGGATGATTATGAAGGAGATTATGCAACTAGAAGAGCATTAATATATACATTACAATTCTCAGCAAAAACATATCTCTTTGGACCTGTTGCAGAATCTTCAGAAGGACTTATCAAAAAAGTTATTGTTGATACTGCTATGGATACTAATACTGTAACTGCTAAGAGAGAAATGAGATATACTGTAGAACCAGATCCAATTACTGCTCAACCAGGAGATGACTTTGGATTTAGTGAGACAACATCATTCTTTGGTGATGCTCAAGATTACAGTCCTACAAGACAAACTGATATCTAATGAATACCATGTCTAGTTATGATCCTATTGATGAAGCATTAAATACTACTAGTAGTATTGAAGTTAGTACAACACCTGAAGGTGGATGTGTTAGACGAAAAGATAATCTTGCAAATGTCACTAATGATGTAGATAAAGATTATGAATACACTCGTGCCAACTTATATTCACTTATCGAAAAAGGACAAGAATCTCTTAATGGTATTATGGAACTTGCAGGTGAGAGTGCGAGTCCAAGAGCATATGAAGTCGCAGGTCAAATTATTAAGTCTGTTGCTGATACTACAGACAAATTAATGGAACTTCAGAAGAAAGTTAAGGAAATTGATGAAGATAAAGGAAAACCAACACAAGTTACTAATAATGCAGTTTTTGTAGGTTCTACTTCAGAACTTGCTAAAATGATTAAACAGGGTCTTCCAAAAAATGACAAATAATATTCCTTGGGAAGATGATAGTATTAAAGTTGATGATGCTGATGGTAATTTGGCATTTGAAATAATAGATTTAGTAAAACCAGATAAATTAGTACCAACATATATAAAACCAGAAGAACACTCTGATTGGAGAACGGAGATTAGTTTTAATAAATAGTTAAAAATCTTGTCGATCATGATCATTAAACCACTATCTTTGGCATTTGATATTGCAAGTGCTGCAAATTCTACAATAAATGATGCTACATTAATTAGAGTTGTTAATGTAAGCAATGCTGCAGTAAAAGTTACTGTTGCTGGATCTGTTGCAGTAGAGACTTATATTGCTGCTGGAGAAGCAGTTGTTATAGAAAAAGAAATGGGAGCAGCTACAACTGCATCTGGATCTACTGTTTGGGCAACTAAAATAGCATACGCAAATTAATACTAATGAAACAAGATGATGTATATCTAGGTAATCCCAATTTAAAAAAGGCGAATACCCAGATTGAATTTACTGAGGAACAAGTTATAGAGTTTCTTAAGTGTAAGGAAGATCCTGTATATTTTGCAAATAATTATATTAAAATTGTTTCTCTTGATGAGGGACTAACACAATTTCATCCATATGATTTTCAAGAGAAGTTAATTAGAAACTTCCATGAGAATAGATTTAATATATGTAAGATGCCTCGACAGACTGGTAAATCTACCACATCTGTTTCATATCTTTTACATTATGCTGTTTTTAATGACAGTACAAATATTGGTATATTGGCAAACAAAGCAGCAACTGCTAGAGATTTATTAGGTAGACTGCAAATTGCATATGAAAATTTGCCTAAATGGATGCAACAGGGTATAATATCCTGGAATAAAGGTAGTTTAGAACTGGAGAATGGATCAAAGATACTGGCTGCTTCTACGTCTGCAAGTGCTGTCCGAGGCATGTCGTTCAATATCCTTTTCCTCGACGAGTTCGCTTTTGTCCCAAATCATATCGCAGAAGCATTCTTTAGTTCTGTTTATCCTACTATTACGTCTGGTAAATCAACGAAAGTTATAATGGTCTCTACTCCTCACGGGATGAACCATTTCTATAGATACTGGCATGATGCTGAGAAGGGGAAAAATGAATATGTACCGACTGATGTTCATTGGTCACAAGTTCCTGGTAGAGATGCTGAATGGAAAGCACAGACTATTGCCAATACTTCAGATCAACAATTTAAAATTGAGTTTGAGTGTGAGTTTTTAGGATCTGTCAATACTCTCATCAATCCTGCAAAATTGAGGACGATGGTATATGATGAACCACTTACTAGAAATGCTGGATTAGATATTTACGAAAAGGTACAGAAAGATCATAATTACATAGTTACGGTTGATGTTGCTAGAGGATTAGGTAATGATTATTCTGCATTTGTAGTTTTTGATACTACAGAATTCCCTTATAGGGTAATTGCCAAATATAGGAATAATGAAATTAAACCTATGTTATTCCCTAATATTATTCTTGATGTTGCAAAAAATTATAATAATGCTTATATTTTAATAGAAGTTAATGATATAGGAGATCAAGTAGCAAGTATTCTTCAATATGATTTGGAATATGAAAATCTTTTAATGGCATCTATGAGAGGAAGAAATGGTCAAATAGTTGGACAAGGTTTTTCTGGTAAGAAAACACAACTTGGAGTGAGAATGACATCCTCAGTTAAAAAGTTGGGTTGTTCTAATCTTAAAACTATGTTGGAAGATGATAAATTAACTCTTTGTGATTATGAATTAATTTCAGAACTTACCACTTTCATACAAAAACATCAATCATTTGAAGCAGAAGAAGGATGTAACGATGATTTGGCAATGTGTCTAGTTATATTTGCATGGTTAGTTGCACAGGATTATTTTAAAGAAATGACTGATAATGATATTCGTAAAAGATTATATGAGGAACAGAAGAATCAAATAGAACAAGATATGGCACCATTTGGTTTTATTTCAGATGGATTTGACACAGAAAGTTTTGTTGATGATGATGGAGACAGATGGCATACTGATGAATATGGTGATCGTTCTTATATGTGGGATTA
>CESQ01116192.1_pt1 | contig 19507 bp, 29 predicted proteins | sample 361401 | NCBI WGS metagenome assembly CESQ01 (sample SAMEA2622119, study PRJEB7988) | marine metagenome | isolation source: saline water (ENVO:00002010), including | reverse complement strand
CAGGCTGAACAATACGGGATAGACATTGTCGTGACCGACGAGCCGCAAGTTAATAGCAGCTCCGTGGGCATACTGAGCGTTCACGCTGACGAGCAGCGCAAAAGATTGGCCGCCAAGTCTAAGGCTGCCCTGGATGAGATTAAGTCGATGCTGAAGCAGGGGAAGCCCGTCAGGACAAAAACGGGCAGGGTGATCAACAAGGTTAATGAAATTACTTTGCATGACAAAAAGGATGAGACTAATCGCCTAGGCAACGAGGCGCAGTCTCGACTGGCCAGGGAACGCGACCAGGAAGTGTGGGAGCTGGTGAAAAGCTACGTCGATCGCGGCATGAACATGTCCGAGATTGCGAGGCAGCTAAATGATGGTGGAGTGCCGACGCCGGCACAACGGAGAAAAGAGAATAGGATAATCAAAGGTATTTGGTATCCGCAAACCGTTAAAAATTTATTAAAGAGACAGGGAGTGATAAAATGACTGAAGAAACAAAAATTGCAATTGCCGCTTTGCGTAACGAGTACGCACGGAAATTACTTATGTTTGAATTAGAAATGAATAAGGTTGATAAAAAAGACAGAGATGTTGGTTGTAAAATAAAAAAGGCAATTAGAGAATACTCTATGAGCTCGCCCAATAAACGTAATTTTATCATGCATTGCTGCCTGGCTACACTTAACAAAAAATGCATTTCAGTTCCAGAGACCCAAAAGTTACTTGGCATGTCTAGGCAAGGAATGACTAACATGATTAAGGAATGCGTTGAGCCAGAATGGATTTTACTAGACAAAAATGAAGCTGGTTACCGCCGCGTTAAAGCAACACCAATTACCTTGGAATGTTGGATGGATTATGCAGATTACGTTCATTCAAAGGTTGATAAATTTGACTTTGTTCATATCAATGCGTCTCGCCGCGCCATGCAATTGTTACTAACAATGCAGAGCGATTAAACGTGCCAAGTTACTTGGTGCCAAGCTACTTGGTATTGAAAAGGAAACAATAATGAGACATTTTAAAGACAGGAGGAAGACATGGCTCGAAAAGATAAATATCGAGAGATCGACATAAACTGGCATGGGAACCCATCGCGGAAGCTAAAGCTGAATAAAACTATGTATAAAATCAGCAGTGGGATGATGAAGTGGAAACGACGTATCAATATCCCCATGTGGCATCCTGATCATGTAGGCAAGGCAGCGAACATATTGAGGGAATACGCCGATCGAATTGAAGCCATCACTAAGTCTAACTCTATGCGTGGTTCTGACCGGACCATGCTGGCTCAACAAATCTTGGTAGAGATGAACCACCAGTTCGGTATGATTTCTCCCCAAGATCCCAGAGCTCCGGCAGCGGAGCAATATGAATACATAAATGGGAACAATCACGCGACCGACACAAACGGGTTTGACGACCTGGCGAAGCGAGACGAGCTGAAGAACGACTATTAAACCGTATCTGGAGTTTTTAAAAAGGTATCAGGTACATTTAACACATTGAGGAGAGCGTAATGCTAACAAAATATAAGCGGCTTTCTGAAAATATCAGAGGTTTTCGCATAATATATATTATTTTGAAATATTCTGATGTATCAGAAATCCTAGTTAACCTAACTAACCTAACTAAACAGACTAACCTAATTAAACAGATTAGAATTATTTTAGAAGAAACTCTCGCTGCCGCAAGTATCTTCGCCATCGCTTTTGCATGGCTGTTGGTAGCGAGGGGGCTAGGGTGGCATTAAATAAATTTACGTTTAACGACGGCGACGATAGTGAATTCGATGAGGCTTATGAAAAACTTATAAATGAGATCCTTGAGCAGCTAACAGTCGCCCTGGCAAATATAGGCAAGTGGGAAGCCATGAAAGAAATGGCCTCCGAAAGTTTAGCTCAAGCTATGGTCGGTTTAGAGATCTCTAAGATCGAAACACCATTTTTACAGATCGATGTTGGTAAAGGCGGAAAACGTGTCGAGGTAACTTTTACGGAAAAAGACGCAGAATACGAGGTGTACCATTGAAACACCCATTGTCTAAACCACAAAAAGAAATCTACGATTATTTCTGCGAATTCTATAAGCGCTATCCGGAGCATCGAAGCCCGACGCTCCGAGACATGGCAACCGGTCAAGTTGACGGGATCCAGGTCTGCAAGGAGCGAGCCAGCCGGCAAAGCATCTATCCACACGTCCGGACGCTAATCGATAAGGGTTACATCAAAGAAAAATTTTATCGTAATAAACCGTATTGGATTTTAGCGGAGGCCGACGATGAATGAGATGGATCCGCTCGCCAGAATGAAGGCAGATGCTAAAGAGGCAAACAGAAGGCTCCGCCGAAAGTGGGGCATGAAAGTAGAACCCAAGCCAAGCCTGGAAACACTAAGCAAGCAAGCTGAGCGCGTTAATGAATTGCTAAAGAAAGGAAACAGGCGAGATGCCATTGCAGGAATGCTGAACATATCTCTGGCTCACGTTGGGCGCCTTTGTAGAGAATACGGATTGCCCAGAGAGGAGTAAATGAAAAGACTTATTTTAAAAATTTATTGGGATAAGGGAAAAATGAAAAATTATGAATTTACATTTGACAGCGAATACGGCGTTTACTTTGGAATGATCCAGGCGAAAAATGAAAAAACATTTTTGGAGCAGCTCCGTAAAGAATACCCACACGACAAAGGTGCGGACGGTTTATTTCATTGCCCTGACACTGGTGACGAAAAACCGATAAAGTGGGGAGAACTGTAGATGCTTACAAAACAGAAACTGTGTCTAAAAAAATATTTTCGGCACAAGGATGTTGAGATCGATATGCTTGAGGAACAAATAAAATCTCTTGAGGCTTCATTAAAAAAGATAAGAGATACGGCCAAGGTACATAATGACGTCGAAGAGAGCTGGTATATCGAACAACTGGCAGAAGAAGCGTTACAAAAGAAGGAGCCCCAGTAGGGCTCCTTTTAACTTATCATCGACAAAGATTTTTCCAGCGTTTCTTTATTGCGCCTGGACCAGCCTCTTCCAAAAGTTTTGTAATCATCAAGCTTACGATAAAAGCTCTCTCTAGCGTCGTAATACTTTTCTATCAGCTCCTTTGGTTCGTGATCGTGCATGGCCTTTAAGGTTTGATTACCGATCTTGCCATCTCTCGTAACCGCCAGGACACGTTGCAGGAGCTTGGCACCCCTAGAAACTCCGGCATTCACACTCATGTCACAGACCGAATAATCCAAACCGCTAAAAAGGTCGTTTCCGCGTATCGGCGTCCAGTAGTTTTTTTCGTAGAACGGCTTCACGTCTTCCTTAGTTAATTTTCTCATCACATCTTTAGGAGCTGGCTCGCCGGTGTACCTTGCCCAGTTGTAAGCAGTGACGCCCAGCATAGTAGATCCCTGGTTGCCGTGGCCGTCTTCCTTATTTCCTTTATCAAGTTTATTGTCAGTAAAACCACCCTCGTGCTTAATAAGCATTTCGAAAAAATCATTCCAATTATCTTTCATTTCTTTGCCTCCAAATATAATCGCCAGCAATTGACGATCGTGTTTATGCTGACCATCGTCAGCAATACTGCTTGCCAGGTTTCCATTATTTCATTCTTTCCCTAGCTACGCCTTTTGACTTCTCAAAACTTCTCATTCCTCCTAATCCTAAAAGTGCTAAAGTTAGGGTCATTAATTCTTCGCTATTGAGACTAGGAAGGGGAGTATCTGGAGCCCAGATAGACGTTGCCCATTCAGCCAGGGGCATCAGGAAAAAATTCGTCAATAAGCCGAGCGCACAGATCCACATAATTGCAGGGCGAGCTCCGGCTACAAAGAGTGAACTATGCTTCGCTTGCTCTACGTTAGCGGCTGCCTGGGCCGCTTGTAATCCTATTAAAGATTGCTCCAGCTCAGCTTTAATTTTGTTTTTTGCATCTTTATCCTCAATAAATTTATCAAGAATAGGAGCTGCCGCTCCAACAAGTTGACCGATCATTCTGATTTACTCCCCATTGATTTGCTCGATAGAGCGAAGTACGCGCCCACCAGACCCGATAAAGCCAGGTATTGAACCTGGAGGACCCCAGAAGCTTCATTCATCCTGGAGGGGTCGTAGATCGTCGCTGCCGTCGTCGCGCAGAGCATAAATAATGCTATGTACGACATGCGTCTTTTATTGGTTTGGTAGGCCATTTTGTCAGGAACTAGTTCGTTCATTTTCTAAAATCCTTATTGCTAGTTTTTTACATGAAGTTTGAATTACAACCCGTCCATTTTTATAAACAATCCATCTGTTACGTTTCACCTCAATTATCTGCATCCAGTAGCCGAATGCATTCGATGACCATTGAATTAGATGTGACGAGAATTTTGGCTTTATCTCGTTCCACCAAACACGTTTTTTCGTTAGGGTAAAAATCCAGCACATAATGCTGAAGCTGGTCATGGCGTATAAAATGAAACCACACTAGCGCGTAGGCTAAATGATGCATTGCCAGCATTACCATTTTAGGTAATCCTTAACGTCGATGTACCCCAAATGTTGGAGATACCAACCAGCGCCCACAAACGCGCCCAGGAGAAGCAATAAAATTGAGACGACTGTCAGTGTCATTTCTTGCCTTGCCTGGGCAGCTCGACGCTCTCTGGCTTCCTGTTCGCGCCTTTCGACTAATACTTCTTTCCTTATTTTCAGAAGCTCCAGCCATTTGCTGCGCCCATAGGTATTTGACACCCATTCCTGGAGCTCGCGCTCTTGTTCCTCATATGCCATTTTATCCGACCAGGTGGATAGAGCTTCTTGGTTTACGCTGACAAATTTTTTATCCATTTTTTTAGAATGGTTCTTTTTTGCCTGGTCGGCTCCGTCAAAGAATTGGCCAATTTGTTTTGATAGAGAGCTGATGGCCCTGCCGGCACTTATGCCAGCCTTTATTGATGCGACCAGGCTCACGGGATCCATAATTACATCCCGTCTGAGTTAATTGGGCGGCGTGTGAGGTATTCTATTGTATTTTCTAGGGTCTTAATCCTAGCTTGCAGTTTGATGATTTGATTGAATTGAAGTAGGAACCCTTCCTGCGTTTCGTACACATCGTCAAATTCTGAATTGAGCTGATCCTCAAGATCATCAATAGTGGTGTAGATTTTTTCAATCGTTTCACCGCCATCTTCCTCAACCTCAATTATATATTCTATGATTTCTTCTATTTGTTCTGTGTTATGTTCTACATCCCTAATTAAATTAGTTTTATCAGCTTGGTTGTTCTGTATATTCAAAATTTCCACTTCTGACTGTAATGCTTCAATAATAGACGCTTGATTTGAGGCATACCAAATGGAACCCCCAGCCGCACTAAGTATGGCAATGGAAAATGTGCCAGCGGTCAGGATATTTACCTTGGGTAATTCCATACTAATACCCGTTAGCTATTAGCTTGCTATAATCGCCGGACATTAATTTCTTTTTGATGTACTCGTTCAGCTCCTGGCTGCCTATTTTAGCGCCGCACTCTTCCATCCATTGTTCGATGACGACATATGGTATTGAACCAACAAGGCGCATATCTGATTTCTTGTTGTGACCGTCGATGTTGCGCTCTTTGTTAAAATCTAAAATGCGCTGAACGTCCTGGCTACGATTAACAATTAATTTACCGTCCTCATCGAGGAGTTTTGTTTGTACGCTCATTTTTTAGCTTTCTTTTTCTTTGGGGCTTGGCCGCCCTCCCAGCTCTCGTTGTAGTCAGGGGTAGAGGGGTCGTCGGCTTTTAGTTGGCCTTTAGCGTTTCTTGCCCGTTTGATTTTTACTTCAAGCGCAAAGCCAGCCTCTAACAGTGCCTGGCCTTCTTCTTCGCTTACTTCGATCTTGTCGCCTTTCATGGCAGGAGATCCAGCCGCCCAGGGTTTTCGATCGGTAATAATTTCAACTTTCATAACAGGTTCCCATATCTGGTACTTTTAAATTTAATATATCGGCTATTAGTTAATTAACCAAAAATAGATGGGGCATTTCTGCCCCACCAAATTTTATGATGCGTTGACGTCTGCCACGATCCCATGTGCTTTTTGCGAAGTCACCTGGAGCCCGTATTCGCAGGAAATTAATCTCCGCTCTGACAGACCATTTTTCGCTAACGGCTCTTGCTTAGCAGTCTGCAAGTAAACCACTTCCGCGTGTGACGGATCCATAACAAGAACGTCCGGTGTATAATCAACACTAGACACTGTCCTAGTCCGCATATGCCGGTTCGGCACGATCTGAAGTTCGCCAAAGTCACTACATGCCCTTCAGTTAGATACGCTACTCTCTAACCCGCCTTTCGGCTGCTACGGCTTGATCTTTCTACATACGCCGCAGATGAGACTATATCTTCACCCGTTCTGGGTGGCTTCCGCTTCGAGACGCTTGCCTCTACTCCCTTTCGGGATAGTCGTTGCACCTTCCTGATTTCTCAGGCTTGGCTCATGATTACCCATGTCTGGGCTTCCCATGAATTCAAAAGCTTGCATTTATATATTCCTATACAAAGACACTAGTTATTTAAAGACGCTTAGTTAATGTATACGTCTATGGCGGCGTTCAGTTTGCTATCTTCTGCCTCTTTGTAACGTGTCGCGTTACCAGTGAAGGTAGAGATTTTTTGCTTCTGAGCAGAACCACACATAACAACAGATGGTGTGGCACCTTGCTCCCAGCAACCCTTAATGACTTCTTTTAAAAGAGCTTCAGTAAGAGCACGGAGAGTTCCGTCAGTTGCAGCCGCGTTAACATGACCAGCTTCACCGGTTCCTGATGTTGTGCCGTTAGCACCAGAACCACCACGAGAAACGTTAGTAGTTAGGTAAGCCGGAAAACCAGCGGTTGCTCTTGCAGTACCGGCAGCGCCAGCGTTAGCTGCTACGTTGTCGAGCATCATAGCTTCCATGTCACGCTTTAGCTCCTGCAATTTGTAAGCAATTTGCTTTGCGGTAGTCTGTGCATTTGCAACACCGTTAACTGCGTTGTTAGTTGATGATACTTCTGACACTTTCGCACTGATCTGGGTATATCCCCCTTTACGAACAGCATTGGTAGGGGCCGTATTCCCTAAAGCGTCGCCCTCTAGCTGACGGTTCGCTCCCGTTGCTGCAAGGTCAACTTCACTCCACTCAAAGTAAGTATTGTCAACGTTGCGTGAGCCAATTGTGCTCATAAAAATTGTGTCTGTTGGGGTGAGAGATGTCATTGCAGAATGCAAATCTTCTCTTATGGTTGTGACGTCATACGTCTTGTTGGTCTGAGCTGCTACAGCCATGATATTGTCCTTTCACTATGACAAGAGAAATTTTGCAACGTCATCGACGCTGCCAGATTTTTGCATACTCTCTTTCACCTTCGCTTTTTGCTTGGCGTTGTATGCAGTGGCTTTTTTCTTTGCCCCAGCTTTAACGGTGCCCAGGCTCTCTTTTTTACCGGAGGTTGCCTTTGCTTTTTTCTGAACCAATTGGCGGTAGCGCATCGCGTCATGCATAGCCAGGATGTATCGATGATCCCTTACTGATCCGAGTTCTTCGGGAGTAAAGCCATAATATTCTCCTGCCTCCGCAATACCCTTTTTGATAACTTCACCCTTATTGGGATCCACAATCTCAGGGAGCTTTTGCGATAGCAATTGCGCCTGGTTCATTGTGTACTCTTGTAAACGAGCTTCGTGAGCAGCGTTTTGCTGCGTCTTTAGATCGTTCACTTGAGCGACTTTGGCGTCGTAGGATTTTTTGCTCTCGTCGTATTTAAGCTTTTCCTGCATGTAAGCAATCGGGTCGCTATCAAACAGGTCGGCAGACGGTGGAACAGGCTCCTGCAAGCCTTGGTCTTTCGCTTGGTTAAAGAAATCCAACATTTGTTGGCGTTGCTGATTAAGTTGCTCAAAATCACTTTTGTAGTTTTTTTCTACGGTTGCGATTTCTTGCATCTTTCTTTGGATATAATCTTGACCAGCGTTATCCCGCTTTAGTTCCCCCAAGGTCTTCTTTCTCATTTCACCGTCAGATTTGTATTCAATCACAGTGTCATCAGAAAGCTCTAAAGAAACGTCGGTGCCTTTATCTTCAATATCCTCATCATCTGCCTCGAACTCCAGTAAATCACTGTCGTCGTCGGCTTCTTCTACTTCCACTTCTTCCGGCTCGTTAGTCGGCTCAATCTCTTCTTGAGGTGTATCCTCGATTACTTGCTCGGTTTCGGTTTCTGCTTGTTCGACATGGGTATCTGGTACTTGTAAAATGTTTTCCAGAACTTCTGTCATTTGATTAGTCGCTTCACTCACGGTACTAACTCTTTCTATATTGTAGGAGCGTCTCTGCCGTCACGACGGCGTCGAGGTGCGCTTCCATTTGGTTAACGGCTCGCAGAATTGCATGAGCCTCCTCACGCCGCTCAATCTCGTCGGCGGCACTGTTTGCAAAAACCTCTTTTTGGTTTTCGCGAACCTCTTTCAGTAATGTCTGAAACGTAGCATTTTTCTGTAAAAATTTTGCGTCGTCAGCTTTGATATTACTGTTGTCCATTATTCATTCCCTGTTGTGCGATACCGGCAACGGTCCGCATTTTGTCTTGCTCAGCTTTGATGGCCGCCACGTCCACTGTCGCGCCGTACTGGCCGGCAATCTTAGCTGCGTTGACCATCAAGTCCTGGGCCATTTTATCGCGCTCACGATCGTCCTGGGCGGTTGCCTTGGCTGCTTCTAACTGGAGCTTTGCCATGTCCGTGCCGGCTTTTGTTTGCGCTTTCATTTGCTCAGCCTGGAGATAAGCCGCGTTTGGATCCTGTTGTTGCTGAGCCATCGCCTGTTGTTGCTGTTGTTGTTGCGCGAGCATTTGCTGCTCGATCTCCTGGTTTATCGGCGCGAAGTATCTGTCGCTGTTTCTGACGCCGTTGACGGCCAATATATCCGCCAGGGAGTTCCTAATGTTCGTCAGACTAACCAAACCATTTTGCGCCCCGTACTGGCCGTATACTTGCATTTGTAACTGTAGGGCTTGCTGGAGAGCTGCTACGCGCTCATCCTCGCGTCCTGTTCCTAGTCCGACGTTAATGCTGACGTCGTAGGTTAAATCAAATGTTGTTGGATCGACAGGAACAAACACGCCGTTAAGCTTCATAATTTTTTCTTCATCAAAATTTTTGTGTGTCAGCTCCAGCAATAACTTAAACAGATCCTTAAAGCCTTCCGCAATATTTCTGCACATCACTTCGACCTGGCCGGCAGCCGCTTCAACAGCCGCTGTTACTGCGCTTTTTGTTGTCGATTGGAGCGCGTCAGGATTAAGCGCAATATTTTGACTTACACCAGATTTAGCCTCGACCATTTTGTCCAGGTAGGTTAGGGCGCTCAGCGTTTGACCGGCAACAAAAGGCACTGACATATCCTGCACCTGTCCAGGCGCATTCATTCTGATTAGTCCTCCTATCTCATTGTTAAGGAGATCCTCGACGGCGACCTGGCCGTTGACGAAGCCTATTCTGGGCGAGTTAGTCAACGCGACGTTATCTAGTATTCCGCGCAAAACGCTGGTGGCCGCGTCCTGGTCGTCGCATAACTTTTCTGCCAGGGAATGGCCGTAGAAACTGTGCGGCTCCGGATCGACTTCAATTTTAACTAATGGAACGCGCTCGCAGGGCTCGTAATCCATCAGCTTGTAAGACGTTCCGCCCATAACAAATTTATGCAAAACTGGTACGCCGGTGCCGTCAACATCCAGGCGCATGTACGCCTCCGTGATTAACACGTTTTTCATTGCCGGATCTAAGGCATTTTCATCGTCGTCGTTGTTATTGTTATAACCGCGTCGCTGGGATTTTTCTTCCTGGAGAACGCCAGTGTCACTGTCAAAACTATCCAGATCGTAAACGATCTCAGGATCAAAACCCATCTCCACAACGTCACCAGCTCTCATCTCGGTGCGGTGGGCGACACAATAGGCACTATCAATATCTCTGGCTTCCCTAGAAATGAAGAACTCCTCACTAGGAACGCTCTCCAAGCAAAGCTCGCCTTTTGTTTCTGTTCGTTGAATTTTGACGCTGAAATAAGGCGCGTCGTCTTCCTCGTTCATTTCCGACGATTGCTCTAATACTTCGACGCCTGGCTCGTTAACCAGCAAGGTCAGCTCGTCAGCCGTCAGGTCAGTAAACATATGAATTTTGGCTTTTGGGTAAGTCTTGTAATACGCCTTCGCTATTCCTTGTTTCTTAACCAGGGCGTCGTGTATCAAATCGTTTAAAATTTTATAGCCGTTTAACCTTTGGAATTCGTGATGAATAAAATCCGTAGCTTGCTCGGCAATCGCCACGTCGTCCGGTCCTTTTGGTACGAATTCCACCGGCTTGTCGGTGCTCATAAACACACGCAATATTGAGGGTTTCACGCTTTGGATCGTATCCCTTACTTTGCTGGAAACCACGCGGCTTCGGCCTTCCTCGTGACCCAGCGAAGTTTTTCCATCCATATACTCGGCGTTTTTAATTCTTATTTCGCTGATTTCCGTTTCCACGAAATCCACCGCATCTTCAACGGCGCTCGAAACAATGCTTTCAATCTCGTCAAAAGTTTTTTCTCTTAGTTCCATGCTATTCCTTACCCGTATATTTTTGGATGGCAGTAGTGCCGGCGGCAGTTGAAAATAATGTGTTGAGTATTTTATCCACTAAGGTTCGATCACCCATGCGAGCTGCCTCATCAAGCAGGGTGGAGACAACCTGGTCACGCTCACGACCCTGCAATGTTAAAATTTGACCGATCTGCTTGTTAAGGTTGCCCCTAGTTCTACTGTATAAAATTTCGTCTATTAGTGCGTTAATTGGCGCGTCAAACAACGCTCGCTTTCCTCTGCCTAATACGCCTGGCACTTCGCCGGTTGCATCATCCGCTAAATCGCCGACTGATTTTTTAGCTTCAAATCTAAAAGCAGTTTGAGCCCCGTCAATCGCTATGTTTTTTGTCTTAGCAAATTCGGCTTCTGCCATTAAACGCCTGGTAACTTGTTGAGCATTCGTGCGCCCAATTATCATTTCTAATTTTTCTGCATTCCAAGACTTACCAAATTCTGCCCAGGCAGCCGCCGCGTCATTTCTTGATGTTCCCATTAAAGCGCCAATATATTCGCGAGCTCCAGCTCTAAATGCATCTTCCTCGGCGCCCGTCATTTTTTTGAGTTTTGCTTCCAACATTTTTGGGCTTATGGCCGACGCTTTACCGCCAGAAAATACTTTTGTGCCATCTTCAATTGCACGATCTATATCACTCGCTTCAGCCCATTTAGATCTGGCTACAGCGTAACCCTTTATCTCGTCTAACTTATCGTCAATTTTATCCAGGAAAACTCCTAGATTAGCTCCAACACCAGTATCGCCAGCTCTATAAGCTTGATCTTTCGAGGCGTTTAATTCCACTCTCACATTATGCAATTTTGCTGCTGATAAATTACCTTCTTCACCTAAATCACTGAGCAGCTCGTTTAAGGCAGTTTTTGATCTTTTTGATGCGTCGGCAGAAGTTTCGATAATTGCGTCTCTAATATCTTGAACGTCAAAAGTTTGTGTACTTGCTTTAGCCTTTTCATACATAGGGCTTATAACAGTATCTTTGTTTTGCTTGTTTGCCACTGAAGCTAAAAATCCAGCATTCGGTTGATCTATATATTGGTCAAAATCAGCTTCAATACGAGCTCCGGCACCTTGAGATCTTTTTAGTATATTTCTTCTAAGCGTGTTGGATCCCTGGCCCTGGATAGTTGCTATGCCGGTTGCCAATCCTTGCGGAGCACCCTCAACGTCAGCCAGCATACCTTCCGGACCTAAACTGTCTAAATACGCTTTTACGTCTGTTCCGCTGTCTTCGGCGTTCTTTACTTGCTTGGCAACCCTTCGAAGCGCTTGGCCCTGGTAGCCGTCTTGAGCGCCACGACGAAGGTTTTGCATAATATTTTTAAAGCCCTCGGCAGCTCTGCCAGCAACTGGAGCAGCTCCGCCAGCAACTCCGCCAATTGCAGGATTTAAATATCCAACATTTTCCATTCGGCTCATAAAGCCGCCTTCGCCTTCGCCAAACTCAGGAGCTGATGCCAGGGCTGCGCCAGAGCCGGCGCCAGTAAGCATTTGCCGCATAGTCGAAGCGTTTTTCATTAGGTTTAAACCTTGCATACCACCCAAGCCGATACCCGTCATTGTACCAGCTCCGGACATTTGACCTTTTGCGTATTCTTCCGGCGCGGCATACTGAAACATTTCATTTTTTTGTCTAACGAGATCTCTATACCTGGCGTAGGCTTCTTTTGCGCTTTGCAGATCTCTGTTTTTTATAAAATCACCGGCTGCCTTATAAGCTCCGTAGATCTCATCATCTAAATTAAATAAAGCTTCTGCTTTAAAGCCCTGGCCCATAGCTTTTGTTTCGACAAGCTCTTTAACTATAGCTTCGTAGTTGTCTCGATATTTTTGTAATGCTTCAGCTTCTGCCGGTCTTATAGTTCCGGCTGCCTCTAGCGCTTCTAGCTTCTTAGCGACTGCCGCCATGTCCGATGCTTTTGCGAATGTCATTTCCATTAGGCGGTTTCCTTATACTGGCGGCTCATTAAATATGCTGAGTTCTTCGTCGGTTACACTTATGCTGCTTTGAGGCCGTTGACTTTCCTCAATCACTCCGTTCTCGACCATCCAGTCGATTACGCCTGTCATAGGATCTGCTAACGCCATAATTTGTCGGTCACGCTCTGGAATGGTTTCAATTACGCCGCTTGCAAATTTTTGATGTATCTCAGCAAATTTAAGTTCGTAATTTGCGATCGCTTGCATTGTTTTGACAATAAGCGCGTTACCGCCAGGTTTAGCTGCAATGGAGGGAGCTGACGCTTTAAACAAATTTAAATCTGCGTCTGACATTGGACCGGAGCCTGGTGGGCGCATTTCGGGAACCATAGCATTTATAAGAGCGCCGGCTGCCGCCGCTGTATCAGAACGGGTATCAATACCAAAAGTTTCAAAGATAGTTTGCGAAAGCCCTGGCATAAATCCGGTTTCTGTTTGGCCAAGCAAAGTTTCTAAAATACCAAGTCTAGCTTTTTTATTAACCATGTTGCCATAATTTTTTCCGTATGTGTCACTGGTTTTTAGGGCGTATTGCATTCGAAGTTCGCCAGATTTATCCGTTATGTTAGGATTTATCGGGCTCATGTCTGTAGGATTTCCGTCTCTACCTACTGTGACTTCGTATGTTCCTGGCGGAACAATTTGACCGAATTGTTCTTTAATTTTATCCGCACTCATAATGGTTGTTTTACCTCTAAGCTGTTTTGCGGTTACTTGAGAAAGAACTTGCTGCAACAATGCTGGATTACTCTCAACGAGCTTAGCTAGCTCCGGATCAACTGATCTTATGTATTCCAGGCTTTGATTTACACTGCGCTTAGTTTTGCGATCCTTAATGTCCTGGGCAGCCATAGCCATCATAGGTTGCAATTGTCCTGGATTACCGCTCAACGACATAAGAGCAATTGCCAGGCGATCTGAAGCGTCTGCATCCTTGCCTGTTACCGCGTCCTTCAATTTATCAAACCCACCGCCTACAGTTTTGCTCAACATGCTAAATAACGGGTTTTTATCTACTCCCGAAGATTGCTGATTGCCTGGCATTTGGTTATTTTGTGGACCCAACAAAGGGGATGCGTTCAACGGTTGGTTTTGCATTGCAAGCTCCATAAATTTTTGCGCGTTTTTTCTGTGGTCGCCCATGCTGGCAACTTTTTCAGCGACAGTGCCAGGCATGCCTCCAGCTCGCTCGTCAGTCATGTCAAAATTATTGACGCCGCCAGTGTTGATGGCTGAATAAATTTGCTTCAATCCCATGCCAGGCTGAACCCCAACTGCTTTCAAATATTGATATATTCCGGCGCCAGGACCGAGCTGCGTGGAAATAGCTTGCGGACGGGTTTCAAAGCTTACGCCGTATTGATTTGCCTGGGGTTCTCCAAATTGAATTAAGCCACGATGTTGCCCAAATTGTGTTTCCGGACCAAGTCGCAACGGATCAAAAGAGCCAGCCGTCTCATAACTAATCGCCGTCGCTAAATCGATCGGATTAATGCCAAGCGCGTTAGCAGTAGAGTATATGCCGGAGGCTATATCCATTAGGTTGGCAATACCGCTGCTTGTGGTCCCATAATGTATTTAAGAGCTCCTAACGTTCCCAAAAGTCCTGGGTTTTGTGTGGTAGTCGTTCCATACGGTTTCGGAGACGCTCCAAGAGCCGCCAGGGGCACGTTTAAGCTGTTCATGGGTGATTGTGCATAATTAGCAAAATCGTTTCTAGCGGCGTCTATAAGCGCCTGTTGTAAGCTTTGCTGGAGCAATCCTTGCTGCGCCATATCCTGGTTTAAAACTCTGCCGGTATTAAATGCCTGGTTAGCCATGCCACCGAGCTGACTAGCAGCTCCCAGGCGAGAGGAGCGATCCGCCATAGCGTTTGCCATAGCCGTGTTGTAACCCTGCATCCTCATGTTGCCTAACTGGTTCGCCGCCATGCGACCAAATTCCGCGTTAGTCACGCCCTCGGCCACGCCTTGCCTGGATCCGCCGTATGCTCCGGCTCCCTGGGCTTGAGCCCCCAGGTTGTTTATGGCCATTTGCCTTTGACGCTCAATGTCTTGAGCTGTGTTGTCGATGACTTGCTGTTGATATGGATTATTAAACGCACCGACGTTGAGCGAGCCGCCCATCGCCTGGTTAGTGAAATCCATTGCGTTGCCCAAGCCTTGAGCTGCCGCCTGGTTTACGTTGAACCCTGGTTGCGCTGGTTGTGCCATTGCTTGGGCAGGGGCTGGCGCAGGGGCTGGGGCAGGGGCTGGGGTATGTCCTGGTCTAGGCATAACGCCCGTAACTGGGTTGGGTTGCATTGCTGGCATTGCTGGGTTCGCTACTACTCCGCCGCCTTTTCCTCCTGCTCCTGCCATCTTATATCTCCTTCACTGTACGAGATAGACGTATCTGGTACTTATAAATTTTTCCACATAAACGACTGAACGGTTCGCCTACAAGCTTAATTGCTTTCCCGACATAGTTAGGTTTGTATTTTTCTGGTTGCATGCAGTGAGCCATTTCTTCGGCCCAGGCTTTAACAATTGGCCACATTACCGACCTAAGAGTTTTAGCAAGCAAAGTGTTTTTCTGTATGTAATTTGCGGTCGGGATCCCCCACAAGTGATAACCCTGGATAAGGGCAGGGTCCTCTCTTAAAACCTTTACGCCGTAGCGACGATCCAGTTTCCAAATTTCTTTCGGTAAGTATCCCATTTTACAATAAGCGGAGCACATAACTGTGCCGTCTTTGGCCACGCCCTTAACATCGTCCACAACCTGATCTTTCATGTTAGAGACGTCGCTTCTTATTTGGCCAACGTGTTCACCAAAAGTCATATCAAACGGATTTTTGTTTTTTATAGTTAATCCTATCTCATCAGCTTTTGCAGGAGAAATAGTATTTCCACCGTAACCAATGGCATAGACGCCGCCTCTGTCATCTTGCCCATAATTTAAAATATTGTCTCCAGCGTCTTGAGCTGCTTTAGCATAATTCATTTTTTGTCGGGCCATATGGTCCGCCATAAAGTCAGCCCTTTCTTGGCCAACTCCACCGCTGTTACTGCCGCCCACGATAGGCTGCCCGTCAACGCCGACTGGTGTTGTGTTCTGGTAGCCTATGCCGCTTACATTTCCAGCATTAATGCCAGTCGTTCCGGTAAATGGATTAATAAAAAAGCTATCAATATAAGATGCCTGTCCTGGGCGATCTTCTCTAAATTCACCAGTGATTGCGTCAAAAACAGGTTTTGCGCTGTAACCAGTGACGCCGCCATAATTTGTGGGAGCTGGAAGTCCGCCGGTTATATCCGTTCCAGTTGGAGCATCCAGGCCAAAGGCACTAGCCGCGTTAGCAGTATTTAAAAAACTTGAATTTTGCATAGGTGTAAAAGCAGCAACCGTCGGACCGTAAGACATGGGAACAGCTCCGATGCGACTTATTCTGTCAGCCTGGTTTAAATTCCGTCGCGCTGCATCCTCAAGCCAATAAGGTATTTCTTGAGAAGTAGTTGAACCGCCTTTACCCATTTTATATCTCCTTAACGTATGATGAATGCATAGGTTTCCACCCATGCTTCGCTAACGGTTTTTTCCATCCAAATCGTCCAGTCATGTTGAGTGCGGTACAATTTTGGTCTTTTGCCCACCTTATCACGTCTTCATGCATGCTTAAAATTTCTGTGAGATCGCCGCCTCCAAGAAAAATATTTAACACTTTCATTTTTGGATAATTTATTATTTCGGTAACCAAGCAGCTTTTTTCTGCCGGCCACAATTGCATCGTTCCTTTGTAAAGGCCCTCGTAAATATCAATTATATCGTGGGTGCCGCCAGTGTATTCCAGGGCCGCCTCGATGTAAGGTTTGCACCGCTCGAATTCCTGGGTGCCTAAAAAGTTGATAGCGCTACTCGCTTCCATATTGCTGTGCTTCCGTCGTGATCTGCCGTGCAGACATAAATGTAATTAGTATCCCAGGCTATCATCCCAGCTTTGTTGCCGGCTGCTCCAGTGCTTGATGATGGTGTTGCCTGTTTTGTTGCAACCTGGCGAAAAGCGCCACTAGCTGAAACGACTGGATATCCTTTTGTATCATCCCAAAGAAAAATACCGTTATCGGCAGGAATATCTCCACTCGATTTAAAAAATAATTTACCTAAATTACGCTGTAAAAAAAGGTTAAGCTCTCGACCCCATTGACGAAGGTCTGATCCTATGACCGGCGGCGTGACTGGCATTACCTACGACCTCCAGCTTTTGTTTCTAGACGCATGGTTCCGACGCGCCATTTGGCTGCTTGATCGCCCTCAACTCTCATTCTCATTTGTCTACCAGTAAATCTTAATGACGTTGGATTGCTTGGATTGTATGGCCCGTGCGTCGTCTCGGTGTCATTTGGGTAAAATCTGGTTTTGAATTTTAGATCAACGTCGCCCTGGGTTTTTTCATCTGGAATTACTGAAGTAATTTTGGCGACCGTGTCTCCGTTAGAAATTGAAATTGGTCCCGTTTCGCAAAATACAGATCCTGCATCATAATTCAGACCCTGTTCGTGGTTAAAAATTGTCACGGGCTCAATTACATTTGCAGTTCCGCCCATGCCTGAGTGGTTTCCGCAATAATAATACAAGGTAGAAGGTGTGCTATCTGTAACGGTTATTTCAGTGTAGCTGGGAGTAGATCCTGGCGAGCCTGTTGTTGTTACGTTTGTCGAATAAACTGAACCACCGCCATGCGTACCGTTTGACGTTGTAGAAAACAGAAACGGATGATTGATATTCGAATTGTCTGCCTGGCTAAATCGATAAGTATTACCTTTTCTAAGGGTGAGGGTAGGAGCTGCTCCAGAGTGGTCTGATATAAAATATTTATTGCCGCCGCCGCTTGCTGCCACAGTTACGTCATATGTAATTGTCTCTGCATTTTCACCACCCATAATAGGCGTTCTAAAAATACCCCTGGAAACTCCACCAGTCCTGGATAGATTTCCAATCAGCCAGTGATTTTCCAATAAATCAAAAGCAACGTATCTATCAATTTCTAAACTATTTGCAGACGGGTAAAACCACCAGACCTCACTAAATTCAGTATTGCTAAATCCCCAAATTTTAGATTGCTGGTTTACGTTTATATCGTCAAAAACATAATCGTGAACCTCGCACGGCAATTCTCTTACGGAGTTACCGTCAAAAGTAAAAAATCCTTTTTGCCCCATCCAGAAAGCACCCATGTCAGTGTCTACTGCCGACATACGCGAAACAGCTCCGCATGATGTGCCCACCCTCGACGTAGAGTAGACATAGGGCAAACCTATATACCGCATAGCGTGACAGTCTGTATCTGTAATGATTATTGTCTGGCCCTTGGTTCTGAGGCCCTGCATAATTTGGCCTGACGTTTGCAGCAAAATATCACCAGCTTCGTTAGTCGCTGCCGCCACCCAGGTACTCAGGTCTTCCTTGTCACTCCACTGCACTTTACGCGGATTTCCACCAGCGCCCAGGCAAAAAACGAACCGTTCTTCGGTAACGACTAAACCCAGGTTGTTTGTCGGAGCTCCGGCAACAACGGCGGCGACGCTAGAAGATCCTAAACTCCATTGGACTAAATTTCCGGTTGCTGAGTGGACCCCACAGAGCGTTTCTCCGAAGTTATCAAGTGACCAGGACGTCGCCTCAGAATAAGTACCAGTAGACGGTCTTTGTGTGCCAAAATAGCCAGTTCCGTAAAAGCCACCGCCATACCCTAGATTAAGCCCTGCGTCTTCACGGCCAGTAGCCATCGATGACGGAGTTATGTCGTAGGTTGTTCCGGATCCTGTCATTGCAGTTAATTCGTTATAGCTGCCAGCCGCAAAATAACTTGTACCGTTATTGCTTTCCCAGGCGTGAGCGCCTCTTATTGGGTTCGTACAAAATCCATACTTAAAAGATTGCCAGCCCCCAATAGGGCGTAAGGATCCATCTCGCCACCTAACTAAACTACCGTCACGCCACCTGTTCGATGCATCAAATTCCGTTCCGTTTCGATAAAACCCTGCTTTGAGATCTAATGGTACTAAAGGCATATTATTTCCAATGCGCGGCAGATAGTTGCATTATAGCTGATCCTGCTACAACATTTGAAGCAGGGTTATTTTGAACACAGTTATAACTTGTAGTTCCTGACGCAGTTCCTTCGTCATCCCAACAGAAATGATTTGTGGCACTCTCTAAATCAATTTGCTGTATCGTGTCAGAATTGCTTACCGTCACTGATGCGGCAGGGTTAGTATCTTCAGTTATTCCAGAACCAATAGTGACCCCGTTGTATTGGGTTGATAGCGAAATAGTTTTTGAAAAACTTGTGTTATCAGTATTTTGAGCTGTTGCCGTGGCTGTTGGCGTAGAGCTATTATATCCAGTTATTTCCCAAACATGAGTTACTGACCTACCACTTCCACCATTACCAGTTATTTGTGTAGAGCCAGAAGCAGATGTGACCAAATAATAAACTGCCGATGTAAGCCCTGCACCCCAAACACCACCAGTTGGCGCAGTATCCATTTTCGCGGCAAGAGTTGCGCTAACACCGCCGACATTTACATATGTGTTTCCACCCCCAGCAAGTTGACAGGTAACAACAACCAATTTTGAACCAGAGCTTAAAGTAACGTTTCCTGTCGGGAAGCCGTTTCCAGTTGTTAATGTCCGGCCTTTGTAAGTTGCGACAGGAGCTGCCGCTGAAACCCCATAATATTCATTAAAAGCGTTTTGAGAACCAGAACCCTTGGCAATCATATCACGAATATCAGCATCGTTGATCGCAGCTTGTGATCCACTGCCGCCACCAGCTTCAACGTGTATTTGGTTTATCGTTATCTGGCCGCTACTTGGCAGAGGCATTTTTAAGTTCCTCTATTTCTGCTTTTA
>CESQ01145542.1_pt1 | contig 19602 bp, 18 predicted proteins | sample 361401 | NCBI WGS metagenome assembly CESQ01 (sample SAMEA2622119, study PRJEB7988) | marine metagenome | isolation source: saline water (ENVO:00002010), including | reverse complement strand
CTACCGTCAGCACATCACAGGCCGCACCGCCCAGGTGCCCTGAGCGCAGCGCCCCGGCCAGCGCCGCCTCATTGACCAGTCCGCCACGCCCGGCATTGATCACCAGGCTGCCCGGCTTCATCAGCGCCAGCTCAGGCGCGCCGATCAGATCCCGCGTTGCCTCGGTCAACGGGCAATGCAGGCTGAGCACATCAATCTCTGGCAGAAACTGCTCGAGTGCCGGGCGCCCTTCACGCTCACGCCCGGGCAGCGCGCCCACCAGCACGCGCATGCCAAAGGCCTCGGCGAGCCGACCCACCGCCTGCCCCAGCTCGCCGTAGCCAAGAATACCCAGGGTGCGACCAGACAGCTCGCCGATCGGGTAGTCCAGCAGGCAGAACTGCTCGCTGCGTTGCCAGGCGCCGTCGCGTACCGCCTGACGGTAGGATTCGAACCGGGTAATCAGCACCAGCATCAACATCAGGGTGTGCTGCGCCACCGCAGGGGTACCGTAGGCCTGGCAGTTGCACACCACAATCCCCTGCTCGCGTGCGGCCTGCAGGTCGACATTGTTGGTGCCGGTTGCGGCAATCAGGATCAGCTTGAGCTGCGGGTTGGCCTGCATCAGCGCGCGGTCAATCACCACCTTGTTGGTAATTACCACCTGCTGCCCCTGCAGGCGCTCGCTGACCTCGCTGGCGGCCGTGCGTGGATAACTGGTAAAAACGCCGGCGGCGCCTTCCAGCGCGCTCAGGTCCAGGTCGCCCTGGTCCAGGCTGGCGCGATCAAGAAAAACAGTGGAGAGAGCGTCTTGCATGCTGGCTGTACCTGTATTGCAGGGAGACGGCGCAGTATAATCGCCCGCCCACAGGAGGACCTGCAATGTATTGGAATGAATTTGCGCTGGTGGCATTGGTCCACCTGCTCGCGGTGGTCAGCCCCGGACCGGATTTTGCCGTCGTAATACGTAACAGCGTCAGCGCCGGGCATCGCGCCGGCCTGTACACCGCAGTCGGCGTTGGCTGCGCCATTTTCCTGCACGTGACCTACTCGCTGCTGGGCATTGGCCTGATTGTGTCGCAGTCGGTCTGGCTGTTCAATCTGCTGAAGCTGGTCGCCGGCGCCTACCTGCTCTATATCGGCTTTCGCGCCTTGCGCGCCCAGCCGGCCTCAGCCGACCAGCAGGTCAGCAATCAGCACAGCATGAGCGCCGCGCAGGCGTTTCGTCAGGGTTTTATCACCAACGGTCTGAACCCCAAGGCGACGCTGTTCTTTCTGTCGCTGTTCACCGTGGTCATCAGCCATGACACACCGCTACTGGTGCAAGCTGGCTATGGCGTTTACACGGCAGTAGCGACGGGCGCATGGTTCTGCCTGGTGGCCCTGCTGTTCAGCCGCGATGCGGTGCGTCGCGGCTTTCATCGCATGGGCCACTGGTTCGACCGGATGATGGGCGGCGTGCTGATCGCACTGGGGCTGCATCTGGCCCTGTCACAGTGGTTCAAGCGCGGCTGAGCCGCGCCAACCTCAGGCTTGTGCGGGCGTGGTACGCGCCCAGTCGGCAAGCACCTTGACCCATTGCGGGTCATCATTCAGACAGGGGATCAGCACCAGCTCTTCCCCGCCGGCAGCGACAAACTGCTCGCGCGCACGGTCACCAATCTCCTCCAGCGTCTCGATGCAGTCGGCCACAAAGGCCGGGCACGCTACCAGCAACCGTTTGACGCCCTGGGCTGCCAGCTCATCGATGCGATTTTCAGTGTAGGGTTCGATCCACTTGTCACGCCCCAGGCGAGACTGAAAAGCCATTGAACATTGCTCTGGCGCCAGCTCCAGGCGGTCCGCCAGTTCGCGGCTGACGTAGCTGCAGTGCGCTCGATAGCAGGTGGCGTGAGCAGCAGAAGCGCGTTCGCAGCAGTCGCCGGACGCCAGGCAGTGCGCCCCCGTCGGGTCGGCCTTGCGCAGGTGGCGTTCGGGCAAGCCGTGGTAGCTCAGCAGCAGGTGGTCAAACCCCTGCGCCAGATAGGGCCGCATGCTGTCGGCCAGCGCTGCGAGGTAGTCCGGTCGATCATAAAACGCCGGTACGACGTTCAAGCGGATATCCAGACCATGCTGTTTGATCACCCGCTGCGCCTCGTGCACCGAGGTGGTGATGGTGCTGTCAGCGTGCTGCGGGTACTGCGGCATGAACAGCACCTCGCGTATCCCCGGCCGCGCCGCCAGCGCCAGCAGCCCCTGCTCGATGGATGGCTCGCCGTAACGCATCGCCAGCTCCACCGGCATATCCAGTTGTTGCTGCAGGGCCTGCTGTACCCGCCGGCTGATCACCAGCAAGGGCGAGCCGTCCTCCCACCAGATTGAGGCGTAGGCATGCGCCGAGGCCTTGGGGCGCGTGAGCAATATCAGGCTGACCAGCAAACGGCGCGCAGGCCAGGGCAGATCTACCACGTAGGGGTCCATCAGAAACTGATTCAGATAGCGCCGCACATCGGCAACCTGGGTGCTCTTTGGCGAGCCCAGATTGACCAGCAAAACCCCACGTTCAGACATTCACTCACTCCAACGAATCAACAACCATCATTTTTGCTTTTGCAGCACTTGAGCCAGAGCGGTCTCAAGATGCGGGTAACGAAACACAAATCCTTCCTGCTCAGCCTTGGCCGGCAGCGCCCGCTGCCCGGTCAGCAGCAACCGCGACATCTCGCCCAACGCCAGCTTCAGCACCGGAGCCGGTGCCGGCAACACCGCTGGCCGGCCAAGCGCCTTGCCCAGCTCGCTGCTGAACTCTCGATTGGTCACCGGCGTCGGCGCGGTGCCGTTATACACCCCGCGACAATCGGGGCGCTCTACCAGCCATTGCAACAGCGCTTCCACATCACTGTGGTGCACCCAAGGCATGTACTGCCGCCCGGAACCCAGCGGGCCGCCCAGCCCGAGGCTAAAGGGCAGACGCATGCGCTGCAAAAAGCCGCCATCAGGCGCCAGCACCAAGCCAATACGCAACACGCAGACCCGCATACCGTAAGACGCCGCGCGCCGCGCCGCCGCCTCCCAGGCATCACACAGGGTGTGGGTGTATTCTACCTTCGCCGGGCTGGCCTCGGTCAGCGGCGTATCGCCGCCGTCACCGTACCAACCCACCGCCGACGCCGTAACCAGCACCTCGGGGCGCTGCGCGCGCTGGCCAAGCCATTGCACCAGCTGCTCGGTCAGTGTCACTCGGCTCTGCCACAGCAGCGCCTTGCGCTCGGCACTCCAGCGCCGATCCGCCACAGGGGCACCAGCCAGGTTGATCACGGCATCCAGCGGGCTGTCATCCAGCTGCTCCAGGCTGGCCACACCGCGCACCTGTGCGCCGCACAGGGCCGCAACCTCACCGGGGCGACGGCTCCAGACCGACACCTGATGCCCTGCCGCTACCAGTTGGTGGCACAGCTGCCGCCCGATCAGACCGGTACCGCCGGTCAGCAATACATTCATAGAGACTCCCTGTCGTCAGTACTTCGAGCCGCCACACTATGACCTGACAGGCCACGGGGCAAGCACGGGCACGCCAAACTGCCAAATGGACAACATGCGAGACAGCGGCAACACCAACGACGTACAAATTTTTATACAAACAACCTGTCCATGTATAGCTTTTCCTGTTCCGCCGGGGTAAAACGGCCCCATACAGCGACCCTGAACAGGACAAGATCACATTATGAGCGTAGCCGTAATTGGCGCCGGCATCGCCGGTATCAGTGCCGCCCGACACCTGCACGAGGCCGGCATCAGTGTCGACATCTTCGACAAGAGCCGGGGCACCGGCGGCCGCATGAGCAGCAAGCGCACCGAGCAGGGTGAATTTGATATCGGCACCCAGTACTTCACCGCTCGAAACAGCGCCTTCCGCGCTGCCGTCGAACACTGGCAGGAGCAAGGCTGGGTTGCCACCTGGCAGCCGCGCTTGTATCGCATTGATGAGCAGGGCCTGCAGCGCTCGGACGACGACCAGCCGCGCTATGTCGGCACGCCGCGTATGACCGCGCTAAGTCGCGGCCTGATCGGTGATATTCCGCTACGCAGCGCCACCCGTATCGCTGAGCTGCAGCAGGTAGAGCCCGGCTGGCTGCTGGTTGACACCGACGCGCAAACCTATGGCCCTTATCAGCAGGTAATCGTTGCCACCCCCGCCCCCCAGGCAGTGCCTCTACTGGAAGCCGCTCCAGCGCTGGCCAATGCTGCCAGGCAGGCGCAGATGGAGCCGGGCTGGGCCGTCTCGGTCGGCTTTGACGCTCCACTGGCCATCGATCTGGATGCCGCTTTCGTGCGCTGCGGCCCGCTCGACTGGGTCTGTGCCAACCACAGCAAACCCGGCCGCGGTGAGGCGGCAAACTGGGTGCTGCAGTCCACGCCCGCGTGGGCGAATGCTCACCTGGACACCCCGGCGCAGGAGGTTGCAGAGCACCTGGTCGACGCCCTTGCTCAAGCGCTTGGCATCACACTGCCGGCCACCCGCTTCCTGCACGCCCACCGCTGGCTCTACGCCCGCCCCGGCGAAGACCGCGAGTGGGGCGCACTGGCAGCCCCCGAACTGAACCTGTACGCCTGCGGTGACTGGTGCCAGTCCGGCCGCCTTGAAGGCGCCTGGCTGAGCGGCCGCGAGGCCGCACAGGTACTGCTCGGCAAACGCTGAGCAGTCAGCTTTGCAGCGCCAAATCAGTACAACTGGTATCAACTGACAGACGAAAGGCGAAAAAACTTATACAAAAATAACCAAATCAGCCTTATCCTTGTACAAAGGCAATTCAAGCTGTACAGGAGATAAGCCATGCGATCTGCCAATTCTGCGCGCATCCCCGTCGGCATCAGCCAATGCCTGATTGGCGACCCGGTACGTTTCAACGCCGGCCACAAGCATTCGCGCCTGTGCACCGAGCAACTGGGTGCCCTGTTTGAGTTACGCCCCTTCTGCCCTGAAGTCGCCATTGGCCTGGGTACGCCGCGCAAGCCGATCCGGCTGGCCGGCGACCCGGCTGCGCCCCGCGCCGTTGGCACGGTAGATCACACCCTTGACGTGACCGACGCCCTGCAGCAATACGCCGACGATGTATCGGTTTTGTGCGAGGAGTTGTGCGGCTTTATCTTCATGCAGAAATCGCCCAGCTGCGGTATGGAGCGGGTCAAGGTTTACGAGCCCAATGGCCACCCCGCGCCGGCAACCGGCCAGGGCATCTTCGCCGCTCGCCTGATGCAGTCCAATCCGCTGCTGCCGGTTGAGGAAGAGGGTCGCCTGAACGATCCGGTGCTGCGTGAGAACTTCGTCAACCGTGTCATCGTTTACTCGGATTGGCAGCAATTGTTGCGCGAGGAGCTCAGCCCGAGCCGTCTACTGGCCTTTCACGCACGCCACAAGTACCTGCTGATGGCGCACCAGTCACCCAGCTACCGCAAAATGGGACAGATGCTGGCCAACCCGGGGCGCGGCGCCGCCTTGCGCGAGACAGCCGATGCCTACTTCGCGGAATTGATGACGGCCCTGCGCCGCCCCGCTAGTCGCCGCGGGCACAGCAACGTACTGCAACACGTGGCCGGGCACTTCAAGAAGGTGCTTAACCCACCCGAAAAAGCGGAGCTGCAGCAACTGATCAACCACTACCGCAGCGGTATCGTGCCGCTTGTTGTGCCGGTCACCCTGCTGCAGCACCACCTGCTGCGTCACCCCGACCCTTACCTGCTGCAACAGGCCTATCTGCAACCGCATCCGCCCGAACTCAGCCTGCGCAATGCGATATGAAGATGAATAACCTGACCTGTCAGCGCCGCCATACCGGAGTTCACCCATGAGCCGCCCCCTGCATCTGTGCTGGCTGCGCGGCGACCTGCGGCTGCACGACAACCACGCGCTCTGGCATGCCAGCCAGCAGGCTGAGGTCGTTGCTGTGTATATCACCACGCCGAACGACTGGCGTGCGCACGACGATGCACCCATCAAGATCGACTTCTGGCGCCGCAACCTGATCGCGCTGCAAGCTCAGCTCGCTGAACGCAACATTGCCCTGCGCCTGTTGCAGGCAGAGGCGTGGGCTGACTGCCCCGAGCTGCTCGTGAACCTGGCGCAGCAGTTGAACGCCGAGGCGCTGCACTTCAATAACGAGTACGGTTTGCACGAGCAGGCGCGCGATGAAGCTGTTGCCGCGGCCTTCGGCGAGGCAGGTCTGGCGTGCCGGCGCTACACCGACCAGCTGTTTTTCGAGCCAGGCAGCCTGACCACTCAGAACGGCACCATGTACAAGGTCTACAGCCAGTTCCGCAAACAGGCCTACGCCAGCCTGCACCGGCACTTGCCAGACTGCCTGCCAGCGCCCAAGCGCCAGCAGGCACATGACATTGAGAGCGACCAGCCAACGGCAGGCTTTGATCAGTTTGAGCGCCCGACCGACGACCAGCAGGCGCTCTGGCCTGCCGGCGAAGAGGCCGCGCTGGAGCGGCTCGAGCACTTTTGCACCGAGCTGCTGGAAGATTACGCCGAAGACCGCGACCGCCCCGACCTTGATGCCACCAGCCGCCTGTCCGCTTATCTGGCTGCCGGCGTGCTGTCGCCCCGCCAGTGCCTGCATGCAGCGCTGCGCGTCAATCAGGGCGAATTTGACGGTGGCAACCCCGGCGTCGTGAGCTGGATCAACGAGCTGCTCTGGCGCGAGTTCTACAAGCACATTCTGGTCTGCTACCCGCGCGTTTCAAGACACCGCGCCTTTCGCCCGGAAACCGAGTCGGTGCGCTGGCGCAACGACCCCAAGGGTCTGACTGCCTGGAAAGAGGGCCGCACGGGCATTCCGCTGGTCGATGCCGCCATGCGTCAGCTGCTTGCCACCGGCTGGATGCACAACCGGCTGCGCATGGTCAGCGCCATGTTCCTGACCAAGAACCTGCTGATCGACTGGCGCGAAGGCGAGCGCTGGTTCATGCAGCACCTGATTGACGGTGATCTGGCTGCCAACAACGGAGGCTGGCAGTGGAGCGCCTCGACCGGCACCGATGCCGCGCCCTACTTCCGCGTATTCAACCCGGTCAGCCAGTCCGAGAAATGCGACCCGGATGGCAGCTTTATTCGCCAGTGGCTGCCGGAACTAGCCGACCTGCCTGCGCGCGACATCCATCTGCCGCCCCAGGGCGACCTGTTTGCCGAGCAGCCAGCCTACCCTGCTCCCATCGTTGACCTGCGCAGCAGCCGCCAACGCGCCATCGACGCCTTCCGCGAGGCAGGAGAAACAGCATGATCAGCCAACAGCAGATCGATGCCTTCGCCCAGGGGTTCGCCAGCCTCAACAGCGACAACCTTGAGCGGCTGGCCGAGCTGTATCACCCCGAGGTGCAGTTCACCGACCCACTGCATCAGGTGCATGGTCTGGCCGCGCTGGAGGCCTATTGCAGCAACCTCTACAGCAACCTGAAATCCGTACGTTTTGAATTCAGCCAGTGCTCGCCGGTAGATGACGAGCAGGCGCTGCTGTGCTGGACCCTGTACTACCGCCACCCCCGACTGGCCGGCGGACGCGAAGTCAGCGTTCCGGGCGTAAGCCAGGTGTGGTTCCGCGACGCCAAGGTGTACCGACACCGGGATCACTACGACGCGGGCGCCCTGCTGTACGAACACATACCGCTGCTCGGCAGCGTCATACGCTTACTCAAGAGACGACTGACATGAACCATCAACGCAGAATCTGGCTGACCGGCGCTTCCAGCGGCATCGGCCTGGCATTGGCTGAGCAGTTGGCTGAACAAGGCCACCGGGTAGCATTGACCGCGCGCCGCCGCGAACCACTGCTGGCGCTGGCCGAACGCTACCCCGATCAGCTCCTGGTGGTCACCGCCGATCTGACCGACGTTCACGCCGTACGCGAGGCCGCCGAGCGTATCGATGCTGCCTGGGGTGGGCTGGACTGGGCTGTTCTCAACGCCGGCACCTGCGAGTACATGGAGCTGCCGCACTTCTCCGCCGCCCTGCTCGAACGCGTGATGCGCGTCAACGTGCTGGGTACCGCCAACTGCATTGAAGCTGCCCTGCCACTACTGCGGCGCAGCAGCGCGCCACGCCTGGCAGCCGTCGGCAGCAGCGTGACCTACCTGCCACTGCCGCGCGCCGAAGCCTACGGCGCCTCCAAGGCCGCCGTGCGCTACCTGATGCAGTCGCTGGAACTGGACCTGGCTGAAGAAGGCGTGGCAGTCACACTGATCAGCCCCGGCTTTGTCGACACCCCGCTCACCGCCAGAAACGACTTCGCCATGCCCTTGCGCGTCAGCGCAGAAGACGCCGCCCGCCGCATAGTGCGCGGGTTGGAACGCGGGCAACGGGAGATACGCTTCCCCGGGCGCTTCATCGGCGTGCTACGCCTGATTGCCGCGCTGCCGGCCGGGCTTCGCGTGGCCCTGACACGCCGCCGGCGCAAGCCTGAAGTAAGTGCACGACAGGAGGTAAGCTAATGCGTATTGCAGTGGTCGGCAGTGGTATTGCCGGCCTGGTGGCCGCGCACCTGCTGTCGCGTCGCCATGAGATAACCCTGTTCGAAGCCAACGACTGGGTCGGCGGACACACCCACACCGTGGATGTCGAGGTGGCGCAGCAGCGGTATGCCATCGATACCGGTTTCATCGTCTTCAACGACTGGACCTACCCCAACTTTATTCGCCTGCTCGACAAACTCGGCGTGGCCTCACAGCCCACCGAGATGAGCTTCTCGGTATGCGATCCAACCAGCGACCTGGAATACAACGGCAACAACCTCAACAGCCTGTTTGCCCAGCGCAGCAACCTGCTGTCGCCCAGTTTTCTGCGCATGCTGTTCGATATCCTGCGCTTTAACCGCGAAGCGCTGACCGACCTGGAAAAGCCTGAGGCCAACACCCAGACCACCCTTGGCGACTACCTGCGCGAGCGCCGCTACAGCCGCTGCTTTATCGACCACTACATCGTGCCTATGGGGTCAGCCATCTGGTCTATGTCCCTGCGCGACATGCTGGACTTTCCGCTGGCCTTTTTTGTCCGCTTCTTTCATAACCACGGGCTGCTGTCGGTCAGCAACCGGCCGCAGTGGCGGGTTATCCGGGGCGGCTCGCGCAGCTACGTACCGGCGCTGACCGCGCCCTTTGCCCGCAACATACGCCTGAACTGCCCGGTCCAGCGCATTCGCCGCGATGCCCAGGGCGTCAGCATCATCAGCCGGCAGGGCGAAGAGCGCTTTGACCGGGTGATACTCGCCTGTCACAGCGATCAGGCGCTGAACCTGCTGGAGCAGCCCAGCGACGCGGAGCAGGCCATTCTTGGCGCCATCCGCTATGCCGACAACGATGTGGTGCTGCATACCGACACCAGCCTGTTGCCAAGCCGGCGGCTAGCCTGGGCCAGCTGGAACTACCGTCTGGGTGGTGACCAGAACAACCCCGCCGCGCTGACCTACAACATGAACATCCTGCAGGGCATACAGGCCCCGGAAACCTTCTGCGTCAGCCTCAACCAGACCGAGCACATTGATCCGGCGCGCATACTCGCGCGCTTCAACTACGCCCACCCCCAGTTCAGCCAGGCCGCAAGCGCCGCCCAGCAGCAATGGGAAACACTGCTTGGCGACCAGCACACCTTTTTCTGCGGCGCCTGGTGGGCCAACGGTTTCCATGAAGATGGCGTGGTCAGTGCACTGCGCGTTGCCGCGCACTTTGGGGAGCGCCTCTGATGGGCCTCGCCAGCGCACTCTACAGCGGCCAACTGCAGCACCGCCGGCATCAGCCGCGCGGACACCAGTTCCGCTACCGGATTACCCTGCTGATGCTCGATCTGGATGAGCAGCGCGAGGTATTCGGCCTGAGTGCGCTCTGGGGCGGCCGCTGGTGGTCGCCGATGCGCTTTGCCGAGGGCGACTACCTGCGCGCCGAGCGCCAGCCGCACGAAAGCCTGAAAGCCTGCGCTCAGCGCCTGGTCCACGAGCAACTGGGCCTGACACTGGACGGCCCGGTCCGCTTGCTGACGCAAATTCGCAGCTTCGGCATGCTGTTCAACCCGGTCTCGTTCTTCTATTGCCATGACCTGCGCGGTCAACTGCGCGCGATCATTTGCGAGGTCACCAATACCCCTTGGGGCGAACGCTTCAGCTACCTGCTGGAAGCGGACCCCGAGCAGCAGCGCCAGCACTTCAGCCTGGCCAAGCGTTTTCACGTTTCCCCCTTTCTGCCCTGCGACGCCGAGTACCAGATGCACTTCAGTACGCCGGCCGAGCGTCTGCAGGTGCGTATAGAACACCACCAGGACGGCCAGCGACTATTCGACGCCAGCATGGGCCTGCAGCGCCAGCCGCTCAGCGCCGCGCTGCTACGCCGCGAGGCAGTCCGCTTCCCCTTTATGGTGCTGCGCACCGTCAGCGGCATCTACTGGCAGGCCCTGCGTCTGCTGCTCAAAGGCATACCGTTGTTTGACCATGCGCCCGCCGCGCAATCGGTGGCGGCGCATTCGCGCAAGGAGTCCGGACATGAAACCGAGCAGACCTGAACTCACCTGCAGCACCGCGCCAGAACGCGAGGGCTGGCTGCAACGCCTGTTTCGCCAAGCTGTACTGTCTCGCCTGCAACTACTGCAGCGCGGCACCCTGCGGCTGCACCTGGAAGGCGAAGCGCTGGACTTTGGCCAGCCCGATCAAGACGGCCTGCACGCTGAAATTCGTCTGCACGATGCGGCCGCCTGGGGGCAAATTGCCTGCAATGGCAGCGTCGGTGCCGGCGAGTCCTACTTTCAGGGCATGTGGAGCACGCCAGACCTGACCGCCGTGACCCGCCTGTTTGTACGCAACCTGGATGTGCTCGATGCCATGGAGACCGGCCTGGCCCGGCTCGGGCAACCGGCGCTGCAGTGGCTACACCGCCTCAACCGCAACAGCCTGAGCGGCTCGCGGCGCAATATCAGCGCGCACTATGATCTGGGCAATGACCTGTTCGAACGGCTGCTGGACCCGAGCATGATGTACTCGGCAGCGATCTTTGCGCCCGGCAGCGACGACCTGCACGCCGCCCAGCTAAATAAACTGGAGCACATCTGCCGCAAGCTGGAGCTGACTGCAGATGATCACCTGCTGGAAATTGGCACCGGCTGGGGCAGCATGGCCATCTATGCCGCCCAGCATTACGGCTGCAAGGTGACCACCACAACCCTGTCGCAAGAGCAGTACCGCCTGGCCGGGGAGCGCATTGCGCAAGCCGGCTTGCAGGACCGCATCACGCTGCTGCTCAAGGACTACCGCGAGCTGGAAGGCCAATACGACAAGCTGGTATCCATCGAGATGGTCGAGGCCGTCGGGCATGCCTACTTTGCCACCTACTTCAAGACCTGCGCCGCCCTGCTCAAGCCCGATGGCCTCATGCTGCTGCAGGCCATCACCATTCGCGATCAACGCTATGAACAGGCTCGCCGCAGCGTGGATTTCATCCAGCGCTACATCTTCCCAGGCGGCTCGCTGCCCTCGGTCAGCATCATCGGCGAGCTGACCCGCAAGCACACCGACCTGGCCATGCTGCATATGGAGGATATCGGCCTGCATTATGCTCGCACCCTGCGCCACTGGTACCACAACCTTCAGCGCTACCGTGGTGAGCTGGCGCAACTCGGGTATGATGACGCCTTTTTCCGGCTGTGGGAGTTCTACCTCTGCTACTGCGAGGGGGGCTTTCGAGAGCGCGGTATCGGCACTGCACAGATTCTGCTCGGCAAACCCGATGCCCGCCCTGGAGACACCATCTTGGGGGAGTGACATGCCTGACCGGCGACTGATCGCCAATGCTGTGCTGTTCCAGCTTGGCTGGCTGGCCTGCGTACTGGGCGGCAACAGCTACTGGCTTGCGGTGCCGCTGGTAGCGCTACTGGTGCACTTTTTCTGGACCAGCAGTTGGGCTGCCGAAGGCAAGTTGGTGGCCTCGGTTATGCTGGCCGGCGCCGCGCTGGACTCGTTTCTGCTGCAGTTGGGCGTATTGGAGTTTCGCGAGCAGGACACCCTGATACCGCTGTGGCTGGCCGTGCTCTGGGCGCTGCTGGGAACAACCTTGAACCACTGCCTGGGCTGGACCGCAAAACCCATCTGGCGGGCAGTGATACTGGGCGCAATCGGTGGGCCGCTGAGTTATCTGGCCGGCGCCCGCCTGGCTGATGTCGGCTTGCCGCTGGGCACCACCAGCACCCTGGTGTTGCTCGGCTGCCTCTGGGCCCTGGTGATGCCAGTGCTGCACGGTTTTGCTCACCTGTACCGCGAGCAATACCGCATGCAGCAACTGGCCAGGAAGCATCGAGGCGATGCTTCCTGACGCCCATCAGATGGGGTGGCGGTAGTAAACAGCCGCCTTGTTGATACCCTGGTTGGGCTGTTTGATGCCGGCGTTGGAGTAGTGGTAGTAGCGCAGACCCAGTTCGGCACCGGAGGTAAAGCGCATGCCTGCGCCGATACGGTCTTCAAACTGGAACTTGGAGCCCAGATCGCGGCGATCATCCAGGTTGGTTTCGGTAAACACTGCTGCACCGATACCGCCCTCGATAAAGGGCGTTACGCCGCCATTACCGGGAAAGCTCAGGGTAAATACCGGCGTCAGGGTGACACTCTCGGTATCCAGCCCACTCCAGTGGGTGTAACCGGCATCCCAATAGCCACTCAGTACCGCGCCGCCGCCGTCGCTTTGCCACAGAGTGCGGCCAAAGTCGAACTGCAGCCCCAGGCGCAGCGTATCAGTCGATTCGTTGGTGTGACCGCCTTCCAGGGTAATACCATCCAGGGCGTATACGGATGAACTGCAGGCCATAATCGACAGCATGCTACCGATTATCAATGAACGTCTCATGGCGTCTTCTTCCTTATTTATCGACAAATTACGCTGAATAGACCGCGAATTTACGCAAAGTTCTCCCAACGACTGTTTTAAAATCGCGGTCCGTTTCACACCGGCAAAGCGGACACCGGGCCGGAGTGCCCCCACAAAGCCGGCAGCACCGCCTGCATCTGCTCCGGGCTGCCGCTACTCCAGAAGCGCACTGTCGCAGCACCGGGCGCGGACAGCAAGCCGCTGTCGGTCAAGCGCGCCAGCACCTGACGCGCCACCGCTTCCCCGGTATCCACAACCTGAATACCGGCGGGCAACAACTCGCCGAGCAGGGGTTTGAGGAAGGGATAATGCGTACAGCCGAGTATCAGCGTATCGCAGCCGGCAGCCAGCAGCGGTTGCACATACTGCTGCAGCAACGCGCGCACCTGCGGGCCCTGCAAATCGCCGCGCTCAACGCATTCAACCAGCCCCGGGCAAGGCTGCGACACCACCTGCACGTCGCGCGCAAAACGGTCCAGCAACGCGGCAAAGGTCGCACTCTGCAGGGTGCCCGTGGTGGCAAGCACGCCCACCCGGCCGTTACCGGTGGCACGTGCAGCCGGCTTGACGGCGGGCTCCATGCCAATGATCGGCATATCAAAGGTGCCACGCAGCTCATTGACCGCCGCCACAGTGGCGGTATTGCAGGCCAGCACCAGCGAGCGCGCGCCCTGACCAATCAGAAACTCGGCAATCAGCCGGCTACGCTCGCGAATCACCTCGGGCGGCTTTTCGCCATAGGGCACATGGCCGCTATCGGCCACATACAGCAGGTCAGCGTCGGGCAACAGGCGGCGAATTTCACGCAGTACCGAGAGTCCACCCACGCCGGAGTCGAACACCCCGATGGGCGCACTCATGCGCCAGCTCCGCAGCACCGGCAACCCGGATCACGCCGTACCCGCAATTCACGAAAGCGGGTATCCAGCGCATCAATCAGCAACAGGCGGCCAACCAGCGGTTCACCAAAGCCTGCCAGCAACTTGAGCGCTTCCAGCGCCTGCAGACTGCCGACCAGACCCACCAGCGGCCCGGCAACACCCGCCTCGCTGCAACTAAGTGCCTGCTCGTCACCCTCACCGTACAGGCACTGGTAGCACGGACTGTCGTCACGGCGCGGATCAAACACGCTGAGCTGCCCTTCGAGACGAATGGCAGCGCCCGACACCAGCGGCTTGCCCAGTTGCACGCAGGCGGCGTTGACCGCGTGGCGGGTGGCAAAGTTGTCGGAGCAGTCGAGCACCAGATCGACCTCACCCACCGCGTGCAGCAGGGCCTCGCCTGCAAGCGCAGTCGGCAGCTGCCGGCAGCTGATCTGCGGGTTGATGGCCGCTACGCGCTCGGCAGCGGAGGCCACTTTGTCGCGATCAATGTCAGCTGCATGATGAATGATCTGCCGCTGCAGGTTGGTCATATCCACCTGATCAGGGTCCGCCAGCAGCAGCTCGCCGACGCCGGCCGCAGCCAGATACAGCGCCACCGGCGAGCCCAGCCCGCCAAGGCCGACAATCAGTACCCGACTGTCCAGCAGCCGCTGCTGGCCCTGGATATCGATTTGCGGCAACAGAATCTGCCTGCTGTAACGCAGCAACTGCTGGTCATCCACGCCATTGCCCTCCGGTTACCCGTTGCTGGCCACCGAGATCACGCCAGCTCTGAACCTGCTCAAACCCACGCGTGCCCAGCAATTCGGCGACGGCGTCGGCCTGTTGCCAGCCGTGCTCAAACAGCAGCCAACCGTCCGATTGCAGGTGGTCAGGCGCCAGTTGCACGAGCCGGCGAATATCATCCAGACCGTCAGTGCCACTGACCAGCGCACTGCCCGGTTCAAAGCGCACATCGCCCTGCTGCAGATGCGGGTCATCGGCAGCAATGTAGGGCGGGTTGGAGACAATCAGATCAAACTGCCGGCCGGCCAGCGCACTGAACCAGTCGCTCTGCTCAAAGGCTGCATTGCGAATCTGCAGGCGCTCGGCATTACCGCGCGCCAGCGCCACCGCCTCGGCCACCCGATCCACCCCGGTCAGTTGCCAGTCTGGGCGCTCAACCGCCAGCGCCAGCGCAATGGCCCCCGTGCCGGTGCCCAGATCAAGCACCTTGGCAGGCTCCGAGGGGCCAAGCTCCAGCGCCACCTCGACCAGGCGCTCGGTATCCGGGCGCGGAATCAGGGTGCTTTCACTGACATCCAGCTGCAGACTCCAGAAGCCCTGCGACCCAAGCAAATAAGCCACCGGCACGCCGCGGCGGCGTTGACTCATAAGCTGCTCAAAACGACGCAGCTGCTCGGCATCGGGCTGGCGCTCAGGCCAGGTACGCAGGTATGTACGGGGTTTGCCGATGGCATGACACAGCAGCAACTCGACATCCAGCCGCGCGGTGTCCGAGTCAGGCAGCTCGGCGCTGGCCAGCAGCTCGGCCAGGGTCGGCGTCATGCCGACTCCAGCGCTGCCAGCTGATCGGCCTGGTATTCGCGCAGCAACGGCTCGATCACGTTATCGAGGTTGCCGGCAATGACTTCATCCAGGCTATAGAGGGTCAGGTTGATGCGGTGATCAGTCACCCGGCCCTGCGGAAAGTTGTAGGTACGGATACGTTCAGAGCGGTCGCCCGAGCCAACCAGCGAACGGCGGGTGTCGGACAGCTCCTTCTCCTGCGCTTCGCGCTGCTGATTCACCAGCTTGGCCTGCAGCAGGCTCATGGCGCGGGCGCGGTTCTTGTGCTGCGAGCGCTCGTCCTGACACTCAACCACAATGCCGGTCGGCAAGTGGGTCAGGCGAATCGCCGAATCGGTCTTGTTGACGTGCTGACCACCGGCGCCGGAGGCGCGATAGGTATCAACGCGCAGGTCAGCCGGGTTGATCTCGATCTCGGCCTGCTCGTCCATCTCGGGCAGAATCGCCACGGTGCAGGCGGAGGTGTGAATACGGCCCTGCGACTCGGTCTCCGGCACCCGCTGCACGCGATGCGCGCCGGACTCGAACTTGAGCTTGGCGTAGACAGACTGGCCCTCAACCCGGGCGATGACTTCCTTGTAGCCGCCGTGCTCGCCGGGGTTTTCCGACAGCACCTCAACGCGCCAGCCCTGACGTTCGGCGTAACGGCTGTACATGCGAAACAGGTCGCCGGAGAAGATAGCGGCTTCATCGCCACCGGTGCCGGCGCGGATTTCCAGAAACACATTGCGGTCGTCGTTCGGGTCCTTGGGCAGCAGCAGGCGGTTCAGCTCTTCTTCCAGCTCAGCCAGCTGCGCAGTATTGGCCTCCAGGTCTTCCTCGGCCATCTCCCGCAGGTCCGGATCGCTATCCTTGAGCAGGCTGCGCGCCTCCTCGATATCGTCCTGCACACGGCGCCACTGCTCATAGCATTTAACCGTGCCTTCCAGCTCGGCGTACTCCTTGGAGTAACTGCGAAAGCGCGGCTGATCGCTGATCACCTCGGCGTCGCTGAGCAGCGCGGCCAATTCTTCGAATCGCTCGCCAAGGGCGTCCAGCCGGTTCAACAGGGATGCTTTCATGAGTCGCCTTGTGCGGAGTTGTTACGGTTGCCCGGCGCGGAATCGCCCAGGGCAAAGAGTTCCTGCGCCAGCGCCAGCGCTTCGACCCGCCCCTGCGCTGTCATCTGCTTGAGCTGAACACTGGGGTCGTGCAGCAGTTTGTTGGTCAACATGCGCGCCATTTCGGCCATCACCAACGCCGGGTCGGCGCCGCGCTGCAGTTTGGCCAGCGCCTTCTGCAGCTCCTGGTCGCGGGCCTGCTCGGCCTTTTGCCGATAGCTGCGCAGCACATCTACCGCCGCCAGCGCCCGCAAGCGCTGCATGAAGTCGCCAGTCCCCAGCTCGATCAGGCGCTCGGCAGCCTCGGCGGCGCCCTGACGCGAGCGCAAGTTTTCCTCGATCACCTCGTGCAGGTCATCAACGGTATACAGATAAACGTCTGACAGGCTGCCAACCTCCGGCTCGATATCCCGGGGAACGGCAATATCGACCATGAACATCGGCTTGTGCCGGCGCTGCTTCAGCGCACGCTCTACCGCCCCCTTGCCAAGGATCGGCAGCGGGCTGGCGGTCGAGCTGATGACCACATCGCACTCGGCCAGAATGTCCGGAATTTGCGTCAACACGATGGCCTGGCCGCCGAGCGGCTCGCTCAGCAGCTCGGCGCGCTGCAAGGTGCGGTTGGCGACGATAATGCGCCCCACACCCTGCTCAAACAGGTGTCGGGCCACCAGCCCGATCGTTTCACCTGCACCAATCAAGAGCGCAGTGCTGCGGCGCAGGTCAGCAAAAATCTGACGCGCCAGGCTGACCGCCGCAAAGGCCACCGAGACCGGGTTTTCACCAATCGCGGTGTCGGTACGCACCTGCTTGGCCATACTGAAGGTGCTCTGAAACAGCCGATCCAGATAGGGCCCCAGCGTGCCGGCGGTGCGCGCGGCCTGCCAGGCATCCTTCATCTGTCCGAGAATCTGCGGCTCACCCAGTACCAGCGAGTCCAGCCCGGCGGCGACGCGCATCATGTGATTTACCGCGCCTGCATCCTGATGCAGGTAACTTGAACGGCGAATCTCATCTGCGGTCATACCGTGAAAGCGGGCTACCCACTCCACCAGCCGCTCGGCATCGAGCCGATCCTGAGCGCAGTACAGCTCGGTGCGGTTACAGGTAGAAAGGATGGCTACTTCATCGGCACCCGCTTCGGCGCGCAGGCGCTGCAGGGCATCGGGCAGCTGTTCGGGCGAGAAGGATACGCGCTCGCGCACCTCCACCCCTGCGGTCCGATGATTGATGCCCAGTGCAATAAAACCCATGATGCCTCGTATTGCGAGAACGGAGCTGCTGCCAAAAACGTGCAATTGTCCTATGTTAGTTCAAGCCAATCAATCGCCAGATGCCCAACAGCACCTCCGGGCATGGCGACAGATCGCCGCGCAGGCCGCTGGCAGCCGCTGGGTTTGCCCGCACGCCTGTGTCATGATGCCACCTGCTTTGCTGCGCTTGCGCGCGCCAAAAAGGCAGGCCAACCGTTTTGCATGAGACTTCCTATTCTATGAAGGTGTTTTCCGCGTCTACCCTGCCCGCCCTGCTCGCAGCCGGCCTGCTGCTCAGTGGCTGCAGCAGCCTGTCACAACCGGACGCGCCAGCCGCACCGGCCCAGCCGCCAAGCACCAGCGAAACCGAGACGGCAGCCGACACCCCGGTCACCTACGGCAACTTTCAGCAGGACACGCTCTATGAGCTGCTGAGCGCCGAAATTGCCGGCCAGCGCAACCGCTTTGACCTGGCACTGGACAACTACCTGCGCCAGGCACGCCGCACCCGTGATGCCGGCATCAGCGAACGCGCCCTGCGCGTTGCCGAGTTTCTGGGCAACGAGCCAGCCGCCCTGGAAATGGCGCGCCTGTGGGTAGAGGTTGCGCCGCAAGACCCGGAAGCCCTGCGCTCCGCCGCCATTCATCTGGCGCGCACCGGTCGCCACGAGCAGGCCATGGATATGATGCAGCGCGCGCTGGAGCAGCATGGCGAAACCCATTTCGACTTTCTTGCCCTGGCCGCAGCCGATACCGACGCGACCACGCGCAACGCCCTGCTCGACAGCCTTGAACGCATGACCGAGCGCTTCCCGGACAACACCCAGCTGGTCTTTGCTCGCGCCCTGCTGCTGCAACAGGCCAACCGCAATGACGAAGCGCTGGCGCTACTGGAAGATCACCCGCACACGGATGAGGCCCCGCCCGCGATCCTGCTGCACAGCCGCCTGGTGGCCGAGCACGACACGGAGGAAGCCACCGAGATTCTGTATCGGGGGCTGCAACGCTTTCCGGATGACACCCGCCTGCGCCTGATGCTCGCCCGCACCCTGGTCAGCGAAGGCAACTTTGCCGATGCCCGTACGCAGTACGCCAAACTGGCCCGCGACAACCCGGAAGAGCCGGACCTGCAGCTATCGCTCGGTCTGATCGAGCTGGAGTTGGGCGAAGCCAGCGACGCCGTCATCCACCTGCAAAACACTTTGCAGCTGGCACCGGGCAACAATACCGCCCGCTACCACCTGGGCAATGCCTACCTGGCCGCCGACCGCCCGGACGACGCCCTGCTGACCTGGCAGAGCATCGACAGCGGCACCGAGCTGCTCACCTCGCGCGTACAAATGGCGCGCCTGCTGCTGGAGCAAGACCGCATCGCCGCCCTGCAGGCCCAACTGCAGCAGGATCGCGACCAGCATCCGCAGCACGGCCTTGCCCTGTTCCAGATAGAAATAGAAGCCCTGCTCCCAAACCACCCGGAGCTGGCCATCCAGCAGGCCAACACCGCCCTGCAGGCCTACCCGAACGACAGCAACCTGCTTTACAGCCGCGCCATGCTGCATGAAATGCTGGGCAACCCGCGCGGACTGGAAGAAGACCTCGGCGCCATCATCGCCCGCGAGCCGGACAACGCCATGGCGCTCAACGCTCTGGGCTATACACTGGCCGACCGCAATCAACGACTGGACGAGGCACTGGCGCTGATCAAGCGCGCCGCCGCCCTGGACCCAAGCGACCCCGCGATTCAGGACAGCCTTGGCTGGGTCTACTATCGCCTGGGTGATCTGGACCGCGCCGAGGCCCTGTTGCGCGACGCCTACGCCGCCTACCCGGATCAGGAAGTAGCCGCCCACCTGGGCGAGGTGCTCTGGCGCCAGGGCAAGGAGCGCGAAGCCCGCCGGGTCTGGCGTGAGGCACTGGAGCACAGTCCCGACAGCCAATTGATACCCG
>CESQ01432511.1_pt1 | contig 19650 bp, 21 predicted proteins | sample 361401 | NCBI WGS metagenome assembly CESQ01 (sample SAMEA2622119, study PRJEB7988) | marine metagenome | isolation source: saline water (ENVO:00002010), including | reverse complement strand
ATATAAATAGTGATATTCAAAAAATGAAAGAATTAGATATTTTGGTTACAAAAATACTTTTGAAGGAAGCTATATGAAATTAGCTGTTCTAGGGTTAGGCTTTGTAGGGACCACTTCAATGTTAGGTTTTTCTAAATTAGGTTTTGAAGTTACTGGTATTGAAAAAAATATTAAAAGATTAGATGGTTTTAGAGATGGAAAAATTCCATTCTTTGATAATGATCTTCAAGAAAAATTTGATAAAAATGATAAGATTAAATTTATCGATAATGTATCTCTATTACCAGATGATTATAAAGATTATTTAATATGTGTAGAGACCCCTTTAAAGAGTAATAAACTTGATTTATCAGTGGTAGAAAATGCAATCAGTGAGATTTGCAATATATCTAACGATGTAAATATTTGGCTAAGATCAACCACCGATGATGTCGAAGCAATTACTAAACTTGAGAATAAGGTATCCAAAACTGGCAATAATTTTTTTTTATTTCCTGAGTTTATGCGAGAGGGGAGTTGTTGGAATGATTTTTTTGATCCAGCTTTCACAATTTTAGCTGGAAATAATGTTACCGATACAAAATTTTATAAAGAAGTTGCAAATAATTTTAAAAATATTAACTCTTGTAATTTGGCCGAGGCTATAACTGTAAAAATTGCTAGTAATGCATTTCATGCTTTAAAGGTAACATTTGCAAATGAGCTTAAGTATTTAAAACAAGCCAACATGATCGATATTCAAAATGTAATGAAAATATTTTGTACTGATACAAAGTTAAATATCTCTTCAAAATATCTTTCGCCAGGCGAACCTTTCAGTGGACCATGTTTAAAGAAAGATACCATTGCACTTTCAAATTCTCTTAATGATTCTGTTAAAGAATTTTCAGTAATAAATCAAATAGATATAAGTAATGAAAACCAAATTAATTTAATTATAAATAAGATAGAAAATCTAACATATAAAGATATTGGTTTTTATGGCCTTGAATTTAAAAAAGGTTCTGGAGACATTAGAAATAGTTATATGATTAGACTAATTAAAAGTATTAGAAATAAAAATATATTTATTTTTGATGATAGTGTTTCAAGAAATGAGCTTGATAATGTTTTAGGCTCAAATTATCAAATCGAAGATAAGCTTGAAAACATGCTTAATAAAGTTGATGTTGTTTTTACAAAATTTAATACATCTTTAGATACTAATGTAGATATCATCTCTTTAGATTCTTTATGAATCCAAATACCTTAAGCTTCTGTTGTGTAGTAAAAAATGAGGAAAAGTTTATAGAAAGTCTCATAAATTCATTATTAGAAGTAACAGAATTTTCTAATAAGTGTGAATTTATTTTTGTAGATGACTTCTCTGAAGATTCAACTCTTAAAATTTTACAAAAATATGCAGAAAAAGATTCAAGATTTAAAATTCTAAAGAATGTTGCATCTGGAAAAATATCTGGAACAAACATTGCAGTTAGCCATAGTCAGAATGACTATATAAAATTTATTGATGGCGATGACTTAATTGAAGGTACGCTTAAAGATTTACCTTCTAATTTTGATTGTTTGTATCATGATTATAATTCTCTTTCAGATAATAAAAAGAAGTATATAAAAATTGGAGATTGGATTAATAAGAACCCAATTGAAATTCAAAGAAAATTAAGATCCATCCCCAAAGCCATGTACATCTTTAAGCGCTCGCTTCTAAAAAAGTACTTCCCCATACCTGAAGCTCTTCCTTTTGAGGATATTTGGATAAATCTAATTGCAGCTGAGGCTAATACTATTTCATATTATGAAAAATCAATATACGTATATCGACAACATGAGAATCAGTATTATGGCTCTCTTGAAAATTTTAATCGCCTGAAAAGAATAAGAATGGCAAATAGGTTTATTAATTATTTTGATTATTTAGAATCAAATGATCATCCTTTCAATTTTGTAAAGCCTGAAATTAATATCAGAAATTATGCTGAAGCTCTTTTATCAAGGAACCCCTTTTCATTTCTTAAATTGATTTTTTCCCCTAGATTATTTTTAAAAGCTTTATTTTTTAGTTCTTCTATATTAACAAGGCTCATATTGAAGATTAAATGAAATTTAGAATAAAAAATTTTTTACTTCTTTTTTTATTAATGTTGCCTTTTGGTAATTTTCCTCAATTATTCAATCTTGGTGAAGATACAGGAAGCCTAGTAATTACAATTTTTATTATTCCGTTGTTTGTTGCATGGCTTGTTTTAGAAAAGAAATTATACAAACCTTTGAGGGGTATTAATAAGATACTATTGATTGTAATTTTCTTTGGAATTGTATTTGACATAATATCAATTATTAGAGGAACGGTAAATTTTTCAGATGGAATAAAGGTATTATTACAATTTTCAATTCCAAAATTACTATTTATATATTTAATTGTCGTTGTTGCAGAGAGAATAAGCATTTTACAAGCCGAACAACTAATGAAATTCTTTAGCATCATCGTCCTTATCTCATTGATAGCAAGTGTTTTTCTCTATTTCTTTAATCCAATACCAGAATTTGTTTTTTATGATGGTCTTACAAGATTTGCTGGATTTCATTTTGAACTTGTAAACTATACTTATATTATTTTGATTTGTTTTTTTATTTACTCTTATTTTAGAAAGTTTTCACTTATAAGTTTTATTGTTTTATTAATATTTTTATATATAAGTGCAAAATCAAATGCTTTCTATCCATTTGTTGGAATAGCAATACTTTCAATATTTTTGACTAGTTACAAAATGAAGCTTACTTTAAAGGCAATGCTGATATCGGTAATTATCTTAACACCACTTATTGGAGTGTTTTTGGATTATTTCTCATTTTTGGATATTATTGCTGTTCGTCAATCTGCAGAATTTTCTCTTGAGGGTTCATCTTTGTATGTGAGGCTATATCCATGGGCCCTAGCAATGCAACATTTTTTAGACCATTTATTAGTAATACCAATAGGGTTAGGAATGTTGGGCATTTCTCCTTATATTATTGAAACGGAAAATCTATTTGGTGGAACTGGTATCACTGCAATAATTGCAGAGTATGGACTATTTTCAATATTTATAGTGCCATTTGTATACATTTATTTTGCAAATGCCATAAATGAATGTTCAAAGATAGCTGATAAAAATGATCGAATATGTATTATGTCTATGTTAATGCTCTCAGTTACATATATATGCATGCAATCAGGTTTTTTTAACCTAACAGCATGGTCATTGAGTATCATTATACAAACCATTGCATTAAAATATTCTTACAAAAAAGCATACCAAAATTCAGTTTAGGCTATATTATTTGATTGAGTAAAGTAATGAAAAAAAAAGATACCTTATTATATATAGTTGCTCATAATCATGAAAAATACTTAAACCAATCACTAGAAAGTGTTTTCTCTCAACTTGATTCAGAGACTGATGTAATTCTGATTGATTCAGGCTCTAAAGATGAATCAAATGATATTCTTGCAGAATATGCTGAAAAATTTAATTTAAGATTGTATTCAAAGCATATGATACTTACAGATATTATTGATTGGGTATATAAAAATTTTTTAGATAAATATAAATTTATAATCCGATTAGATGCTGATGATTCGCTTCGGTCTGGAGCAATCCAAATACTTAAAAAACATATTAAAACTAATAAAAAAATAGGATCGATTTCTGGCAGCTGGGTTGAAATCGACGAAAAATCTAATGCACTAAATAGGATGATATTAGATGATGGAGAGGCTATTGAGGCTTTTCATGGAGCATGTACTCTTTTTAGAACTGATGCCTTAAAAGACATATCTTTTAAATCAAATGGAGTGAATGCACAAGATGGTTTGTATACATGGTTATGCATAAAATCTAAATGGTCATGCAAAACTATCCCTGATTTAATTTTTCAATATAGAAGACACAAAGATAATCTGTCGAATGATGAAGACAAACTATTTTTAAATAGAAAAATGGCTTATAAGAGTGTATTTAAATCTAAGGAAAATACTAGCAAGAGCTGTGCGATCATAGGATATTTGGAGGAAGATTTAGAGCAATATGAGGTAAAAATTAATTCTAATTTTTATCCAAATTTAATTTCTCAATTAGATTATCTCGAAAAGTCTGAGACTATAGAAAAGGTTTTTATTTCTTGCGAATCTGACATTCTAAAAAAACTGGAATTAGATGGATATAAGAAAGTTTCCTTTGTTAAAAGAACATCTGAAGAACTAAGTTTATTGAAAAGCTTGCAAAACTGCTCAAATATAAAAACTGTTTTGGAGAATTATACCGATGTGCTTATAGTAAATCCTGTTAAGCATATTTGGACAGATGCTATTATTGATATTGCAATATATAGTAAATATATTCATGAATATAACTCAGTAATTACTTGTAAACTGCTAAAAGGTGCTGTGTATGAAAATAATAATAATTCGTTAAATATTATAAACTTTTCAGGTCCAAATACTGCTATAACCAGTAGATTTTTGTACATAAGAATGCCTGGGTTTATTCTTCTAGACATAAATAATTTTTATAACATGAAAGATGACCTTCCTCATCCTGTTGGCCATGTATCTGACAATTTCCTAACTTTGGGTTGGGATTCTATATAAGATAACGATTTTAAAATTATGTTTTTTTTTAAACTATTATATGTAAAATCTATTTATATTAATTTCTTCCATTATAATCTTATAAATGGATTCAGTTGAATTAGCACAAAAAGCTCGAATTGATGCACTGAAGATGGTTCACAGCGCTAATGCATCGCATATAGGTAGCGCATTATCTATCATAGATATTCTCTCAGTTTTATATACCGATGTAATTAATATAGATCCTTCAAACCCCAACGAAGAAAACAGAGATAGATTCATTTTAAGCAAAGGGCATGCATGTGTTGGAGTTTATTCTATTTTAGCAAATATCAATTTACTTAATAAAAAGATGCTTAATGAGTATGGACAAAATGAGTCAATTTTGATGAATCATATAAGTCATAAGGTTCCTGGTGTTGAATTTTCAACAGGATCTCTTGGACATGGTTTGCCATTTGGAATTGGTAAGGCTATTGCTAGTAAAAGAAGTGGATCAAATTGGAAAACTTATGTATTACTAAGTGATGGAGAAATGCAAGAGGGTAGCAATTGGGAGGCATTAATGTTTTCTTCACACCACAAGCTAAACAACCTTATTGCAATAATTGATTACAATAACCTCCAAAGCTTAACTACTGTTCAAGAAACTTTAAATATCGAGCCATTAGAAGATAAGTTAGTCTCTTTTGGATGGAATGTTTATATGATTGATGGACATAACCATAATGATATTAAAAATGCCTTTAATGCTTCAGCAAAAGAAAAAAATAAGCCATCGATTGTAGTATGTAAAACCACTAAGGGCAAAGGAGTTAGTTTTATGGAGAATGAAGTTGCATGGCACTATAAATCTCCTAATGATACTGAGCTTCAAATGGCAATAAATGAGATAAAAGATGCGTAATACATTTATAAAAAATTTAATATCTCATGCAAGAATCAACGACAATATAGCATTGATAGTTGGAGATTTAGGGTACTCTGTTATTGAGCCATTTGCAGAAGAATTTCCTGATAGATTTATTAATGCTGGAGTGGCTGAACAAAACATGGCTGGTATGGCAGCAGGTATGGCATCTGAGGGATATCATGTATTTACCTACTCAATTGCTAATTTTCCTTTATTCAGATGCGCAGAGCAAATAAGAAATGATATAGATTATCATAATTTGCCTGTAACAATTGTTTCAGTTGGAGGAGGTCTTGCATATGGTAATTTAGGCTATTCTCATCATGGAGTTCAAGACTTTTCTTTAGTCAGATCAATGCCAAACATGTTAATTGCAGCACCTTGCGACCCTTATGAAACCAGTTCATGCTTAGAATTTCTTGTGAATAATCCTCAGCCATCATACCTAAGGATAAATAAATCAGGTGAGCCAAATATCAATAATTCAATGTTAAATCTATCATCGGGCGTTCTTAATAAAATTAGCAACCAAGATAATAAAAATTTGATCTTAACAACAGGATCTATTTCAAGTTATATATTTAACATTTTTACTTCAGATAAAAAGATTTCAGAAAATTGGTCTTTTGGAACATTGCCATTATGGGGTGAAAATACAAGAAAAAAAGTTTATGACCAGTTGAAGGATTTCACTAAAGTTATTGTTGTTGAGGAACATCTTTTATCAGGAGGGCTCAGTTCTTATTTATTAGAAATGGGACTAATGGTTAAACCTATATATCTTGATAGCAAAGTTTGTGGTGAAGTTGGCGATCAATATTTTTTAATAAATAAATTTGGTATTAATAAAGAAGATATTTTAACAATCCTAAGAGATCTATAATGTTTTTAGAGAGATATAAATGTTAAATATTCTTAGTTTGCTTGGACCTTCTAGAAGCGGTAAAGGCGCAATAATACCAATTATTTCTTCAGTTAAAAATTTTCAATTACCTTTTAACACCCCTGATTTAGATTGGTATGTTGATGCCTATAATAGCGGTGATATTAGTTCTGATGCTTTATCTCGCCTTTCTGCGAATTATTTATTGTGTTATTCATGGTATGGATATATTGGCAGACACATCAATTTAAGATCAGATGATTACTATAGTCTTCAAAAGCTAATGCCACACATTGATTTAAATAAGATGCACTCAAGGGACGACAAGGATCATGAGTTCATAAATTTTATAAATGAAAATGATCAAAATAAAATATGGAATATATTTCAATGGGACTTGGCTCCACAAATATATGAAATTTTTGAAGAAAAATATCCTATTAAAACAAATCCATTATATTGTTACAGAAGCCCTTATTACCTTTTCACATCTTGGATTTCAAGCAATAGAGTTAAGAGATCTATCTCTTTATCGAGGATGTTTAAATATGATGCAACAAAATATTTTAAAAGAGAAAGTCTTTTATCTCAATTCGAAGGCGCCAAAAATGATAATGAACAGGAATACATAAAAGATTTAGGCACCACTGAGTGGGATAAGTTCAATTTAAAAGAAAGCAAGACTTATAAAAAAGAAGAAGAACGACTAATCAATCTTATTGAAGAAAACAATAATAATGCAGCATATTGGTCCAAAAGAAATATGATGTTTAATTTTGAACATGTTGTATCAAAACCTGAATCGTTTGTAGATTATTTAATAAGTAGATTTGATATCGAATTTGACGAGGACTTGCTTAAAAAAGGAATTGTTATAATGGATAAGAGACCTTTAGAGAATATAGTTGAACTAGATTTTATTAAAATTGAAAATACTCTAAAAGAATTAGGATGCTCAGATAAAACTATGAATTATGTTATAAATCAACAAAAAAGGTACTTAGATAATTTATAGGCCATCCTATAATATTCAATCAACATGAATAGATTTATTAGCAATATTGCATATCTATCCTCAGGGCAATTTTTAAAAGTGATTCTTAGGCTAATTGCATTTAGCATTGTGGCTAAGTCTCTTTCAATTACTCAATATGGTCAATTTGTAACAATCATTGCATTTGTTGAATTGTTTCAAATTTTTACCTTACCAGGTATGTCAAAACCTATTTTAAGATCTGCATGTAGAGATATAGATAATACAGATGAAATTTTATCAAGCAAATCAGGAATAAGAAATATTACAGGACTATTAGCAATATTAATTATAAATATTGTAGTTATTTTTATGAATTACGACAGCCAAATTGTAACTTTAGTAAGGTTTTATTCGCTGGTTTTGTTTATTGACAGTATCAGAACATATATAAGAATTGTTTTTAAAGTATACGAAGACTTTAAATGGATATCTTTATCAGAAATTGTTTTATCAGCATCGTATTTGATACTAGTATTGATATCAATAAGACTTGATTTTGGCGTTGCTGGTATTATTTTTGCTTCTTTAACTGCTACTATTTTAAGCTTTTTTGTAGACCTATATAACTCAAAGAGATTTTCAAGATTTAAAATTTTTGGCGGTTTTGACTATGACAGAGTTTTTTTTATTTCAGCTTGGATTTTTACAATAACAAACATCATGTGGCTCATAATAACAAAAATCGATATTGTGATGTTAAGTAAACTCACAACTAGTGATGAAGTTGCAATGTATGGTGTTGCTAATAGGATTATATTTTTTGGTTTAATGGCTGTATCGGTTGTTTCTAACGTAATTTTTCCTCCAATAGTGAAACAAATTAAAGAATTAGGGTTTGTAAAATTAGAGGGTATTTACAGTCAAATCATTTTAGTTTTTTCAACTTTTCTACTTGGCTGTTTAATTGTTTATTTTCAAAGTGATTTAATAATTTCCCTTATAGCAGATAAAAAATATTTTCTTTCTAGCACAATTTTTAACATACTTATTTTGTATGTAGTTATTCAAGCATTCGCAACTCCAGTTAAGTTAATCCTATATGCTTTAGATAAAGAAAAACTCCTTCTTTATTTAATATTACCGCTGCCAATATTAAAAATAGTTTTAAATCTGTTTTATTTTGAGAAATTTGGGGTAATCGGAGTAGCTTATAGCACTGTGATAGTTTATTTTGTTTATTTATTATGCTTATTGATATTCAATAGAAGGTTATTAATTAATACATTAACTAAACCTATAGAAAGATGAATAAAAGCAAGGAAAGAAGTTTTGATTTAATTGTTCTTGTTCAAAGTTATCCTAATATCATCCATGCTGTGAACTATATTTTAAGAAATAAAAACAAAACAATTTTAGTTTTAGTAAATGGTGATAGAAAAATTTTCAGTTTTTTTAAAAGTTTTCTAGATTATGAAAACATTACAATAAAAAAATATGGTAACAATATCTTCTTAAGGTCTAGATTTTTTTCTTGGTTACTGCCTCTATACGTAATGTACTTAAATTTTATAATACCCGAATATAAGAGTGACGAAAAACTATTAACATATGGCAACTGGTGTGATGTTGGGGCTATTTTTCATCATAAAACAAAATCTAAAAAGACAATTAACTTGATTGCTTACGAGGAAAATAAATATTCTATTCATCGGCACCAAAATCAAAAGCTACCTTTTTTCATTAAAAAATTAAATTCTTACACAAATCATCTGGTTGAAAGAAAAAGATACTTATATGAAGAAGATGGAGAAACCAAAGAGATTGAAAGAGATAGTTTTGGAATGAAAGACCTTCATGACATAACAGAAATAATTTATGCACCAAGAGAAAGAGACTATTCAGTCATAAAGGATTTTGTTAAAGGATATGAGAACCCATTCATTCTCTATATTGAAAAAAATTTGATAAAAACAAAAGCAATCTCTTATTTAAATTATATTAGGTTAAATATATCTATTTATCGATTAAGTAAAAAAAATAATACTTTAATTGGAATAAAATTCAAACCAAGAGACAGATATTTCTTTCGAAAATATTTTTATAGAATGTTAGGATTTAAAATCTTACCTTCATATATTCCAGCCCAACTTTACTCTGTACAAGATAATTGCAAATTTATTATTGGCTTTTCATCATCGTCTATGGCAGAAAATTATGGGAAAGCCATATACAGTTTTGGTTCCATTAAGAGCTTATTTAATTCAAGTGTATATGGAAATATTAATAGCTTAAAACAAAGAAGTTATGGCAACGATTTATGTATCTTTCTTAAAGAAAGAACTGAACTTGAAAATTTACAATAATGTTTTTTTTTAAGCTATTATTGCATTGATTTAATTTTTTAACGTATATGGATATTTCAATAATAATACCGTCTTTTAATGACTCAAGAATTGTAAGAACAGTTAAAAGCATACTTTCACAAAATTATCCTCGTGAAGGTTATGAAATCATTATTGTTGATGGAGGGTCCCCTCAAGATACTTTTGGAGTAACTTTAGAATACTTAAAAGATGTATGCGATGTTGTTATTTGTGAAAAAGATGAGGGCATCTTTGATGGACTTAATAAAGGTGTGGGGCTGGCTAATGGTAATTTAGTCTTTATGATTGGATCAGATGATTTTTTAATTTCAGATGATGTTTTTAAAACAGCATATCAAAAATTTAAGGAACATAATTATGAATTAATAGTTTTTGAGCTATTCTATGTAAATCAAAATAATAAAATTGAAAGATATTGGTCTATGCCTAAGAATATGAATTCAATTCCTGCGCATTTTCAATTACCTCATTTTTCAACATTTATGAGCCGCAATTTGATTGGAGATACTCGATTCAAACTTGAATCATTTATTTCTGCTGATTACGGTTTTTTTAAAGAGCTACTTGGGAAGAATAAAAAAACTATTATTATCAATAATCCCGTTGTTTGTATGACATCTGGAGGACAAAGCTCAAAAGATTTCGTAAATATCTTAAAGGGAAATATGCAGTCTTTAAAAGAGTTTGGTATGAATCCATATAAAGTTCTAAGATTTTTTTTACATAAGCTTTTCACAAAATCTAAGCACTTTGCCAGCATGAAACTGAATAGCAAAAAGCGAAAACAATTTCAAATTAAAATAAATACGTATCTAAATTCAATTAAATAATATGAGCTCTGTTTGTACCGTAATTCTTGCACGTTTAGGAAGCAGCAGACTGCCCAAAAAGATGATTAAGAAATTTGGTGAAAAAACAATCTTAGATTTTATTTTAAACCGTGCTCGAAATTTAGATAATTGGCCTAATGTTATTTTAGCAACAACCGATTTAGATCAAGACGATGAATTAGAGAAAATTGCCAAAAGTCACAATATTGATACCTATAGAGGAAGTGTTGATGATGTTGCATCTAGATTTATAGAAGCTGCTAATAAAAAAAATGCTAAATGGATAAATAGAGTTAATGGAGATAATGTGTTTTTTGATTATGAAAAAATTAACTATGGGATCAAGCTTATAAAAAAAATGCAAAAGATTGAAATTATTTCAAATGTAAATGAAAACCATATTCCTGGATTTAGCGTTGAACTTATATCTAAAGATGTAATGAGAAAGGCTTATAAAGAAATGAACCTATTTCAGAAAGAACATGTGACCAAATTTTTTTATGAAAATGTCAAGAATTACAATATACATTGGCTGAGTAACGAAGAAAATCTATCCGCTCTAGCAATAGATTCTATAGAAGATTTTAATAAAGCCGTTACCTTACTTAATGAACCATACTCTTTTTCGCATTCAACAAGTGTATTAGATATATCAGAATCAAATGTATTGTCAAAATGATAGCATGCTAAAATAAGCATTTGCATTTCAAAAAATGATACTTAAATATATATATACAAAAATTGTTAATAATATAAGGCTTGCTTTTATCAAAAGCTCTTATGATTTAAAAAAAATTGAGGCTGAACAATATTCTATATATAAAAAAATTGGATATGACAGAGAGGAAGCAATAAAAGTTTTAGAAGTTCTTTATACCAATTATCCAGATACAAAAGTTTTAGTTAGTGAACATCATTTATTATTTGCAGCAGTTAGCTTATTAAATAATACGAAATCAATATTAGAAATAGGAACATATACTGGCTCATGCACAAAACTATTGTCAGTCTTATTTCCTGACTCTGCGATAACAACATATGATTTACCTGATGATGATCCAATCTTTGCTGAGACATATGAAAGAAATGAAAAAGACAAAAGATCTATTTTTATAAATAAAAGAAACTCTCTTTTAAGCTCATGTAAAAATGTTAATTTTGTCCAAAGAAATTCATTGGAACTTCAATTTAATGCCAAAAAAATGAAATTTGATTTAATTTGGGTTGATGGAGCTCATGGTTATCCAGTAGTAGCAATGGATATTATGAATTCACTAGCATGCCTATCATCTGGGGGCTCAATGTTTATTGATGATGTATGGACTAAAAGGACACTAAATGACCCTAATTACAGATCTATAGGAGCCTACGAATCTATTATAGCCTTACAACATTCTGGGTTAATTAACTTCGAGCTTATTCCGAAAAGAATAGAGTTTCCTCATGGAAAAGGCTTTATGAAAAAATATATTGCAAGAATCACACATTCTGAATATTCAAAAAATAAATTTTTTTAAAGTGAATCAATTTAGAAAACATAATAAACCCACTTTTTTAGACAAGCTTTGGGCTTTTAAAAGTGCTCTGTTTTATAACATATTTAAGACAAATATTTTTTTTGAGTATGGGGCATACTTATATAGATATAAAAAGAATATCTTTTTACAAAATAATATTTACTTTAAAAGAAATTCTATTGTTGGTTGTGCTAACCCTGATGCTATTATTGAAATCGGTGAAAATACTACTATTGGAAATAACTCAATAATGATTGCTTCTAAGAAAATATCAATTGGTAAAAATTGTATGATTGCTCCAAATGTTCATATCGTTGATAGCAATCATGGAACAGAGCCCAGTAAAGCCTATAATGAACAAGATAACATTGTTTCTGATGTCCATATTGGTGACAATGTTTGGATTGGAAGTGGAGCTATAGTCTTGATGGGTGTTTCTATTGGCTCAAATTCAATTGTTGGCGCTGGAAGTATTGTTACTAAATCTTTTCCTGAAAATTCCTTAATAATGGGATCTCCTGCAAAACTTAAAGAATAAGGATAATTTATGAAGATAGATGTAATTGGAGGTTCTGGTTTTATTGGTAATAAAGTATGTGAAATTTTAAATGAAAATAACATTGAGTTTAGTATCCTTGATAAGAACACAAATCCAAAATTTGCTTCCAAAACTATCAACTGCGACATTACAAATATAAACGATTTAAATAATAAAATATCTGGAAATACAATTATAAATTTAGCAGCTGTTCATAGAGATGACGTCAGACCCAAGTCTTTATATGATTTAGTAAATGTTCAAGGTTCAAAAAATATTTGTGAAGTTGCCAAAAAAAAAGGAATAAGCAAGATTATTTTCATAAGTTCTGTAGCTGTATATGGTTTTGCACCCAAGAACACTTACGAAGATGGAAAAACTCAACCGTTCAATGATTATGGAAGAACAAAATTGGAAGCAGAAAATGTTTATAGAGAATGGTACGATTCTTCAGTTGATAATATTCTTACAATAGTTAGGCCTACAGTGGTTTTTGGTGAAAATAACCGTGGTAATGTATATAACTTTATCAATCAAATAAACAAAAAGTATTATCCTATGATTGGTGATGGAGATAATCATAAGTCTATGGCATATGTTAATAATGTCGCTAGTTTTATAACCCATGCATTAGATTTTAACGCAGGACTTCATTTATATAATTATATTGATAAACCAGATATGGATATGAATGAGCTAATAAGAGTTGTAAGAACGTCATTAAATAAACCCTTAAAACCTTTTATAAAACTTCCATATTCGATAGCTCTTTTTGTTGGATATATATTTGATTTAGTGTCTTTTGTAACAAGGATTAAATTTCCAATAAGTTCAATTAGGATAAGAAAATTTTGCTCAGACTCTCAATTTGGCTCATCTGTTATAAAATCTGGATTTAAAGCTGAATTCACGCTAAAAGAGGCTTTAAAAAGAACTATTGAATTTGAGTTTATTCAAGATAATTCTTCTGAGCGTAAGTTTATATCTGAATAATCCATTATATAATCATTATATGAATAATAAAATTCAACCAGTAATTCTAGCCGGAGGTGGTGGCTCAAGACTTTGGCCAATATCAAGACAATCGAGACCAAAACCATTTAATAAAATTATTTCTGATACTTCAATGCTTCATTCAACACTTAAGAGATTGAATGGGATGGATACTAACCAAATAATCATTGTCACAAATGATAATCACAAGTTTTTTGTAAAAAGTCTTGTAGAAGAAACAAACTCAAATGCAAAGTTGATTATCGAGCCCTGTGGAAGGAATACAGCTCCAGCAATTGCTGCGGCCGCCAATATTGCAGAAAAAGACTCAATGCTATTAGTATTACCCGCAGATCATTTAATAGAATCTGTCGATGGTTTTCAAGAGATGGTAAATAATGTTAAAAATTCATCTTGTGAGAAAAGTATTGTGATTTTTGGCATTAAACCAACATCTCCTCACACAGGTTATGGCTATATCAAGACAAGTAAAATCGTTGATAAACCATATTTAGCAGTTGAGAAATTTGTTGAAAAACCTAACAGCGATATTGCAAAAAAATATATTGCTGATGATAAATACTACTGGAATAGTGGAATGTTTATGTTTAGAAATGATCTTTATCTAAGGGAATTAAAAGACCATAACAATAAAATGTATCAGACTGTTAAAAAATCTATACCGGATAACTATATGAAACTAGATGAAATTAAATTGAAGAAAGATGTGTTTGAATTATGTCCTTCAGATTCAATTGATTATGCTGTACTTGAAAAAACTAATAATGCAGTATGTTTTCCTTTCGACATTAATTGGAGTGATCTCGGCTCATGGTCCTCTATTTATGATGTAATAACAAATAAAGATAAAAATGGTAATTTCTCAAAAGGAGATAATATTCTTATTGATAGCTCAAATAATCTGATTTTCTCTGAAAGCAAGCTTGTTACAACTGTTGGAATAAATGATTCTGTTGTAATTGAAACAAAAGATGCTGTTTTGGTTACTACTAGAGAAAAATCAGAAGATGTAAAAAAACTTGTTGATACTTTAAAAGATATGGGTAAGGAAGAGTATGAATGGCACAGAGAAGTGCACAGACCTTGGGGAAAATATGATTCTATTGATCAAGATGAGGGTTTTCAAGTTAAAAGAATCACTGTTAATCCTGGTGCAAAATTAAGTGTGCAAATGCATTATCATAGGTCCGAGCATTGGGTGGTGGTTTCAGGTATAGCTAGAGTTCACTATGGAGACAAATTCCATGATTTAAATGTTAATGAATCCACATATCATGATAAAGAGGTTATTCATGCTCTAGAAAATCCTGGAAAAGACCCACTAGTATTAATAGAAGTTCAGGTTGGTGAATATCTCGGTGAAGATGATATTGTTAGATATGACGATATCTATGGCAGGTCCTAATACATATTTAAAATATGATTAAATTTATAGATATTGATAGTTCAGATCCCTATAAAGAATTCTTGAATTTTTATGAATTGGCATTGAAATCAGGTCAAGATTATATTGAGGCAATCTCTATTAGTTCCTTTAGTAAAGAATGCTGTGAGGTCAGATCAAGATTCGTAAATCTAAAATATGTTAAGAAAGATGAGTGGGTGTTTTTTACTAATTATAAATCTCCAAAAAATGAAGAATTTGAAAACCATAACCAAATTAGTTGTATTTTTTTTTGGGGAAAAATAAATACACAAATTAGAATTAAGGCAAATATAAGAAGACTATCTGATGAAGACTCAGATAATTATTTTAAAACTAGGTCAATTGAAAAAAATGCACTTGCTATAAGTTCTGATCAATCACAGGATACAGAATCCTATCAACAGGTGGTAGATAGTTATAATAAGGTCCTCAATTCAGATAAGAATTTAAAGAAAAGACCTATTTATTGGGGAGGTTACTCATTCAAACCTTATTATTTTGAGTTCTGGGAAGGTCATAATTCAAGATTAAATAAAAGAAAAGTTTTTAAAATGAAAGAAAATGTATGGAATAGTTCTTTTCTTCAACCATAAATATAATTATAAGTAAGTTGCCAAATTGCATAATTAGTTTAAAATCATTGAAAAATATGAACATATTTATAAATCAATTAACCATTAAGCAACTCTAGCTAATATATGTTTGTAACATCATAAATCTATTAGGTAAAAAGACTATAGCTATCAAAAGTAAAAAAGATACTCCAATTAATCAAAGAATCAAAGCAAGCAAAGTAATGCTTATAGATTCTAATGGAAATAAAAAGGGACTGATAGATTTTGATTTGGCTATAGCAGAAGCAAAATCACAATCTCTTGACTTAGTTCAAGTATCTTCAATGGATTCAGATCCAATTGTTTGTAAAATATTGGATTATGGAAAATTTATTTTTGAAAAAAAGAAAAATAAGTCATCCTCCAAAAACAAAGTTAAAAGAATGTCGACAAAAGAAATTAAATTCAGACCATCAACAGATGTAGGGGATTACAATATAAAATTAAGAAAGATAAAAAGCTTTATTCTTGACGGAGATAAGACTAAAATAGGCGTCCGTTTTAGAGGAAGAGAAATACTTAACAGCGATATGGGCCTTAAATTATTAGAGAAATTAAAGAATGAGCTTGAAGATATAGCTCAAGTTGATCAAGAACCTTCTCTTGAGGGTAGGCAGCTTCTTATGATTTTGTCTCCAAAAAGTAAAAAAAATTAAATTATGGGCTATAAATTAAAAACACATTCAGGGGCTGCAAAACGTTTTAAGAAAACTGGCAGCTCAATAAAGAGCAGAGGCGCCAATAGAAATCATATTCTCACCAAGCAATCTACTAAAAGGAAGAGGCATAACAGAGGACTAAATAAACTTAGTGGTACAGTTTTAAAAATGGCAAGTAAGTTAATAAAATAATTATGGCAAGAACTACAAAATCAAATACAGCGACTAAAAAACATAAAAGTATTTTAAAATCTGCAAAAGGATATTATGGTGCAAGAAGCAGGTTATATAAAACTGCAAAACAAGCTAATATCAAGTCACTTCAATATGCATTTCGTGATAGAAAGAATAGAAAAAGGGCATTCAGATCATTGTGGATTTCAAGAATTAGCGCAGCAACCAAAGAACATGGAATATCATATTCAAAACTTGTCAATTCCTTATCTAATAAAAATATTAATTTAAATAGAAAGATTCTTTCAGAGTTAGCAGTTTCCGATAATCAGACCTTTAAAAAGATTGTTGATACCGCTGTAAATTAAAAAAAATAAAATGTCATCAAACAAAGACATTTATATACCAAAAATTGATAAAGAATCTGGATCTTTCCATCCTATAAATAATATTAAAGATCATATCTTAGAACTACTTACATCTTTTGGATTTGAAATAATTGATGGTCCTGAAGTTGAATCAGAAGAATTTAACTTTGATATGTTAAATATTAAAGCATCTCACCCGGCTAGACAGATGCATGATACCTTTTATGTTAATAACAAATCATATGTTCTAAGAACACATACTTCTCCTGTCCAAATAAGGGCTATGTTGAATAAAAAACCACCTTTTGCTTATATATCAGGAGGAAAAGTATACAGAAAAGATGATGATTCAACTCACTTGCCAATGTTTCACCAAATAGAGGGAATATTTGTTGATGAAAATGTTAGTTTTGCTAACTTAAAATACCTTATTTTTGAAATAATTTCGGCAATATTTGGAAGGGATGTTGAGATTAGATTTAGACCATCATATTTTCCCTTTACAGAGCCTTCAGCTGAAGTTGATATTTTATCATCAGATGGTAAGTGGCTAGAGATCCTCGGTTGCGGAATTATAAATCCTGTAGTTCTAGAAAATTGTAATATCAACTCAGATAAATATAGTGGATTTGCCTTTGGGCTTGGTGTAGAAAGAATTGCCATGCTAAAGCATGGAGTGAACGATATAAGAGAATTCTATAAATCAAATTTAGATTTTTTAACACAATTCAAATGAAAGTTTCATTCGATCATCTATTAAGACATATCAAATCTAACCCATCAATTGAGGATGTTTCAAATCATCTTTTTCAATTAGGACATGAGAACGAAATTCAAGACAGAATAATCGACATAGAAATCACTCCAAATAGAGGAGATTGCTTATCGATTTTAGGAATTTTAAGAGAACTTTCAGTTTTTTATGAAATTAATTTCCCAAAAGTTGATTATATTGAAGAAATAAAACCCCTGAAACTTAATTTCAAAAATGAGTCGCCTGAAATATGTAAAAACATCAGTTTTTTAAAAATAGAAATTGAGGATAAGATTTCTAATTATACCGATGAGCTTTCAGATTACTTTAACGACCTTGAAATCAATAAGAATAACTTTTTTACAGATGTATCCAACTACATCTCATATGAAACGGGTCAGCCAACTCATTGTTACGACTATTCAACGATCGATACTAATAATATTATTTTTAAAGAAATTGACTATGATGCTGAATTTGATTCACTCTTAGAAAAGAAATTTAATTTAAGCGGCAACAACGCAGTTTTTCTTATTGGTGATGAGATAATTAATTTAGCTGGTGTCATGGGTGGAAGAAGCACTGCTTGTACAAAGGAAACTAGATCAGTATTAATTGAATGCGCTTATTTTAATCCAGAATCAATTATTGGAAAGTCTGTTAAGTATGATTTGCAATCAGATGCTGCATATAAGTTTGAAAGAGGTGTAGACAGATATTGTCATGAAGAAGTCCTAAGAAAGTTTTTAAGTACAGTAAGCAAACATACAAAGATTAAAAATGTTCAAATATATAGAAAGGAATTTGATGACAAAAAAGAAAAAAATATAATTTTTGATATTTCAAAGTTAAATTCTATTCTTGGAACCGAACTTGAATATGAATATACAAAAGACTTACTAACCAAATTAGGATTTATTTTTATAGAAAAGAATTTAATAAATATTCCTTCTTACAGGAATGATATTTCATCTCCAAATGATCTTGCTGAAGAAATTGCTAGATGCATAGGGTATAACAGTATTAAACCAAAGAGTCTTGAAATTTCAAAAAAAGATATTGCCATGGGCGCATCCAAAGAAATAAACATTTCAAATTTTCTAATTGACAATGGTTTTTTTGAAGTTGTTAATTTTCCATTTACAGGTAATCATTCTGATGGATCTATAACTCTTGATAATCCTCTTGATAAAAATAGGAATTATTTACGAACAAATATGAAAGAGTCTCTTATAGATGTTCTTTTATTCAACGAAAGAAGACAGAAAGATTCTGTGAAATTATTTGAAATATCTAATATTTATTCTTTTGAAAAAGAACTTAAATATAAGAAAAGATTAGGCGTTATAGCTAGTGGAAGAATAGGTAAAGATTATATAAATTTTTCAAAAAAAATTGACGAAAAATATTTTATAACCTTATTATCCAAATTTTTTAATAGTGATAAATTTGATATAAAAAATATATCTAGAGATGGAATAAAAAGCAAAAAGAAAGACAAAATTATTTATTTTGAAATTGATATTGAAGATTTGCCTGAAAATATTTTGTCATATAAACCTAAAACAGCAAGACCAGAAAGGTTTGTAAAATATAAAAAAATATCTGAGCAACCTTATTCTATTAGAGACTTATCTTTTTCTGTGTCAAATATTGATGATATGAGTATTCTAGAAAGAAGCATAAATGAATATGATGATAAAATTTTAAAAGAAAAATTTCTTTTTGATTATTTTAAAAATGATAAAACAAATGAGCACAAAGTGGGCTTTAGATTTATCTTTCAATCACAAAAAGTAACAATAAAAGAAGATGAAGTTGATAATGTCATGAATGATATAATTTCACTTACAACATCTATTAAATCGGTTAAAATCCCTGGATTGGATCTATGAAGTTAACAAAAGCATTAATAGCTAAAGAAATCTCAAAGGAAACATCAATTAATTTAATTGAAAGTAAAATCTTTCTCGAATCTTTCTTAA
>CESQ01026453.1_pt1 | contig 19664 bp, 24 predicted proteins | sample 361401 | NCBI WGS metagenome assembly CESQ01 (sample SAMEA2622119, study PRJEB7988) | marine metagenome | isolation source: saline water (ENVO:00002010), including | reverse complement strand
AGCGTTCCCATGGCCGCCCTTGGTGGTTTCATGCTAGTGGAAGGGGATGTGTATGACGCGCTGCTATCGTTCGCATTGATCGTAGCGGCCTGGAGGTTGGTTTCGAGTGACGCGGGGGTTAGCGAGGCGGTTCGACCGAGTTCTACCAAGGCCATGGCAGTCGGAGGGGGGATTGGTTTGGCTAGTGGAGTGATAGGCTTGGGTGGTGGCATCTTCCTTCTACCGGCTCTAATACTCGGTAGGTGGGCTACAGCGAAGGAGGCAGCTGCAACCACCTCTCTCTTCGTCTGGTTAAACTCGCTCGCTGGATTGGCTGGGACAAGTATTGCTGGTAGGCTTGACTTGGATCCTAGCCTACTTATCCCATTCTCGTCCGTAGTATTGGTGGGTGGTTTTCTTGGTTCGAGGTACGGGTCAGAGGAATCCTCACAGAAGGGGGTCAGAGGCTTACTTGTGACGGTGCTGATTCTTGCGGCAACTAGACGTGCATTGGGAATTCTACAATTAGGTTGAGCCGTTGCCTCGGTTTTCAGACGCCCATTACGTGACTGACGGCGTTGTGGAAAATCGCCATCCCCTCTCCCTCTCCATGCTCATTGTCTTCTCTGGTCCATGTAGCCCCGAGCCATGTTGAGTGGTTTGCCTCTGGATGGGGCATCAACCCGAAAACCAACCCGGTCGGGTCACAGACACCCGCGACGTTCCTCCAGCTCTGATTGGGGGAGATTGGGTAAGGCAGAATGTTATCGCTAGCACTAGGGTATTCGGTAGAAGGGTCAACATATCTAGCGACCAGTTGGCCGCCTTCTTCCCATTTGTCAAGCAAGGTTGGGTCGTCAGTGACGAATTTCCCTTCCCCATGACGTACTGGGACTCTGATGCGATCGATTCCCTCTGTCCAGATGCATGGGCTTTTTGGGTCGAACTCCAGTGTAGCCCATCTGTTCTCATAGTGACCGCTGTCGTTGAGTGCTAGAGAAGCGGTCTGGGTTAGAGATACTTCCTCGTCGCCGGGTAGAAGGCCCATCTTGACTAGTACCTGGAAGCCGTTGCAAATCCCCACAACAGGCCTCCCCCCCCTTACGAACTCCTTGACCTGCTCCCTCAGGCCAAAGCGAAGCCTGTTGCCCAACAACCTGCCGCTGCCCAGATGGTCTCCGAAGGAGAACCCTCCAGGGATAGCCATAATCTGGTAGTCTGAGAGAGACAATTCTCCGTTGACGAGTCTATTGACGTGAACTCTGTCAGCCTTGGCCCCCGCCATCTCAAATACGGCCATTGTCTCAGTCTCGCAATTGATTCCGAAGCCCGACAGGACTGCTACCCTGGGTATCATCAGAGGCCTCCCCCGTGCAGCGTGGACTTCCAAGATTCTCTCATCTCCGACATTGATCCTAGAAGGACGGTTTCTCCGTTTCTCGATACGGAGATGGCGTCTCCCTCAGACACAGTTCCTAGGTAGTGGCTGCAGACACCCTTCATGGATTCCTCGAATTCCTCCTTGTCAGTGTGTCTAACGCTGACTAGTATCCTACCGAGGCTCTCGCCGAAGAGAGCCCCCCAATCATCCAGGTCTGAGCAGTCTGACCAGAGTGGGGAGATATCGATTGAGGCCCCGGAGTCAGAGCCGAAGCAGCACTCCGCCAATGCCACGGCCAGCCCGCCGTCGCTGCAATCGTGTGCGCTGGCCACCAGTTCCTTCCCCATCGCTACAGTGAGGGCCCTGTAGGCGACCATGTTCCTCTCAGGGTCTATCTCGGGGACGGCCCCGCCAATACCTCCAGCACCATCGTCTCTGAGCATGTAAGAGAGTTCGCTAGCCCCCAGTTCCTGATGCGTCTGGCCGATTAGGAATATGGCATCACCGGGCTTCTTGAAGTCGGATGAGACTGCCTTGCGAACGTCATGATGGTTCCCGAGGAGGCTGAAGAGGAGAGTGGGTGGGACGCTGATCTTCTCGCCCCCCAGCATAGCGTCGTTCTTCATGGAGTCCTTTCCGCTGATGCAAGGCAGGCGGTATGCCCTGCATACTTCATCCAACGCACGGTTGGCCCTAACTAACTGTGCGAGTTTGTATTTCCCATCCGGAGTCTTGCTCGACTCTATCGGATCTGGCCAGCAGAAGTTGTCCAGACCAGAGACGAGGTCCAAGTCAACGCCTACGCAGACCGCGTTGCGCATGGCCTCATCCACAGAGGCGGCGGCCATGGCATAGGCGTCAATGTCGGAGTACCTGGGGGCGATCCCATTCGAAACGACCAATCCCTGCGTCTCACCCTGAATCGGGGCGATTACCGCTGCATCCCCTGGGGCATCGTGGTTTGCCCCGACGAATGGCTTGATCACGCTCTGGGCTATGACCTCGTGATCGTAAGACCTGACCCACCACTCCTTGCTGGCTACGTTCGGCCTGGCTAGCAGCCTATCGAGAATGGTCCCCATTTCCTTCTCGTCCAGGTCCGGCGTCTCGACTGGCAAATGGACGGGGGGGTGCCATTCCGACTCAAGAATTAGTTGCGGACAGCCATCGAAAAGGAATTCGATCGGCAGGTTCGCGACCGGCGTGTCCCCATGACGGACGACGAAGGCCCCGGAGTCAGTGAACGAGCCTACCGCGGTGGCCTCGACTTCATGCAGCGCGGCTAGCGCCTCGAAGTCATCACAGTCTTCTGGCCTGACACCCACAGTCATTCTCTCTTGTGATTCCGAGACCAGTATCTCCCATGAGGAGAGGCCTGCCTGCTTGAGAGGGACCGCGCCGAGATCGAGTTCCGCTCCACCGGTGAGTTCTGCCATCTCGCCAACACTGCTGGATAGACCCCCGGCCCCATTGTCCGTAATGACCTGGATCAGCCCTGCGTCCCTCGCCTCGAGTATCATGTCAATCATCTTCTTCTGGGTGATTGGGTCGCCGATCTGGACTGCTGAGCTCGGGCTCTCCTCAGTCAACTCAAGACTGGAGAAGGTGGCTCCGTGTATTCCATCGCTTCCGACACGACCCCCTACCATGTAGACAACATCACCAGGTTGGGGGGTTTTCACGTGGCTCTCCCTCCCATCGGAAAGCAAACGCGGCATGATTCCAACGGTGCCACAGAAAACCAGTGGCTTGCCGATGTACCGCTCGTCGAACACTATTGCTCCGTTCACAGTCGGAATCCCCGATTCGTTGCCCCCCGACCTGACTCCTGAATGGACCCCCCTGAATACCCTCGAGGGGTGGAAGAGCCCCGGGGGGATGGTTCCCGAGTAGTCTGGTGGTCCGAAGCAGAATACATCGGTGTTAGCGATAGGCCTGGCCCCGAGACCTGTGCCGAGGATGTCGCGATTCACCCCCACTATCCCGGTAATGGCCCCACCATAGGGATCTAACGCACTGGGGCTGTTGTGAGTCTCGGCCTTGATGCAGACGCTCCAATCATCATTCCAAGAGATGACACCGGAGTTGTCGTGGAAGATGCTTAGCAGCCAATCTACGTCCTTCTGGATGTCGAGGGTGGGTTGCATGATGTGAGTCTTGAACAGGGAGTCGATCGTGGAATCCTCGCCAGTCACCTTGTCGGTATGCCTAATTCTGGCTGCGAAAATCTTGTGTGAGCAGTGCTCTGACCACGTCTGTGCAAGGCACTCCAGTTCTGCGTCGGTAGGGCGATCCGCGGGGAGGCCCATCTGATCCCTGACGGACCTGACTGTGGGGTCTCGATAGTGTTCCTGTATAGCCCTCATCTCATCGAGGTTCAGCGCCAAAAGCCCCTTCTCACTTATCTCGATTAGGTCTTCGTCGTCGACCTCCAAATCTACTGTTGCTGGCTCTTGGAAGGTTGCTGGAGGCATCTCAGGGAACTCCAAAAGGGGCCAAATCCCTTTGGAACAGTCTTCTCTTCCTGCCACTGCCGCCCTCTCGATCATAGGATTGTGAAGGATGGCTGCCAATTCGTCTGGCGAAATCCTGCCATCGACTCCCCAGAATGCGTAGGTGGCGAATGTAGCAACAATCGCGGACGATTGCTGTGGAAAAAGGGTCAACAGGCCATCCAGGCCGGCTTGGCCAGAGTTGTCAGTAACGCCAGGCTTGAAACCGACTTGAATTGCTGCTTCGGGGGGGCTCTGAAAAACTTCCAACATCCTGGAATCCAGGGATCCTACTTCGATCACAGGATCGGCGAACAAGTCGTAAATCAAGGACTCGGCTTCGGTGTCGGAAACATCGGATCTGACTTGGTATCCGAGTATTACTCGAACTGAGGGAACGTCAATCCCATGGTCAGCTTTGAGCATTGACCTAACGCTCTCGCCACGTGCGTCGGGTAGACCATCAAGTTCCTTTGTTGTAACTTCGAATAGTCTGGTTCGGGTCTCAGTAGGCATGCTATCACCCTATGCTTGGAATGCCTCGCTCAATTGCCAACCTAACCATGCGGTTACTGGTGCCAATAGGTTGAGGCTGACATAAATTGCTGCTGCTGTTGTGCTGTCTTGTTTTATGAGTCCAACTGTCTCGACGCCGAACGTCGACATGGTAGTGAAGCCACCCAGTAGTCCTGTCCCCAAGAATAGGAGCGACTCCATTTGTAGCGAGGCGGCCATCAGAGCCCCCAGGAGGAATGCTCCCGAGAGGTTCACAGCGATAGTTGCCCATGGGACTTCACCCGATTCTGCGGGCATCGATTCCGCGACTGCCCACCGCGCTATCGAGCCGATCGCGCCACCCATACCGACCAGAGCTGCTGGATGCATGGTGCTCGCGGGCACAGGCGGGGCTTCATATTTCTGAGAAGGGGAAGACTTGACAAACGGGGGAGGACAGGGTTGCAGGATGAAAGCCGAGGATGCTTGGGGGGCCAGATGGGTGAACTGCGCGCACCCGCTGTCTCATGAGTTCATGCGCGTTGCTTGCGAAAAGGAATCTTTGGTGGTACTTGCTGCTGACCTTCCCACAGCTGATGAAATTGTGCGAGTTATCGAGGATGTGGGGGATTACGTTTGTGCTCTGAAGACTCATGTTGACATGGTTGAGGATTTCAATATGGATGATTGGTCTATAGTCGTGGATGCAGCGAGGACGAAGGGAATGCTACTGTTCGAAGATCGGAAGTTTGCGGATATTGGCAGGGTTGCTCAGACCCAAATGGGAGGTTTGTATGACATTCGTTCTTGGGCCGACTTGGTCACCTCCCACAGTGTCAGCGGGCCGGATGTCGTCGATGGGATTGCAGGAGCATGGGACGAGGTCGAGAGGATTGGTGGCGTTCTGCTTCTAGCTCAGATGTCCAGCTCTGGGAATCTACTAGTCGAGGATTATACCAATCGTACTCTGGAAATCGGTAGGGCGTCTCCCCATGTGTTGGGATACATCGGAAACGGGAGTTCCGCTTCTGAGTTGATTGGTCTTCGTTCCAAGGTCGGGGAGGGTCGTATGATTTGGACGCCGGGTGTGAATCTGAGTGCTGATGAAGGGGTCTTGGGGCAAAGATACGGTCATCCAGCCGAAGCCGTTCTAGCTGGTTCTGATGCTATCATTGTTGGTTCTGGTATCCACAAGTCGGACGATCCCCGCGCTGCTGCACAGGAGTATGCTTCGGCCTCATGGGGAGCTTTGTTGGAGAGATAGCGTGGCAGCAGCAGGAGGCGTAGTAGCATGGGGCTGCTCCGCGATGGTGATTTTGGGTGTTGTGACGTACGTGTTTTTCGAGATTCTGAAGAGATGGAGGGTGGGATTGAGGCTTTCTGCATTAGATGAGAGTTTGTTGCATGATGACGGGGTTTCTATTGAGGCCATAACTGAAGCGCCGATGGGAAGCAGCGTGGTCGTAGGAGCGGTTGCCGAATACGTGGAGGACCATGGACTGCATCGTAATCGGTGATAGTCGCCAATCTTGATACTCGGACGAGACATTAAATTCGGAAGCATCTTCCACAGAAGCCTGAATTTCGTCATCTAGAGACGTGAAGAGTGGTGTTTCAAGGGAATATTCAACGGGTGGGGAAATTGAAAAGACTATTATCAACAATCTACAATTCTTCGCCAAAGAAGGTTATCAGGTATCTAGGTAGGAAAATTGGCGGAACTGGTGAGCGCGGAATCCAGAAGAAAGCCGATGAAATATCATTAGAATTGAATGAGAAATTCGACTTCTACAGAACCTCAAATCTTTCAGGAATTGAGCCTGAAGAGTTCAGGGGGTCTATCCAATCTCGAATAGGGAAGGAGGACTCGCAAATTGAGGGTTTTTCAGATGATGAGCTAGATCGCCAGAGGGACATGACGATCAAGTTCCATTGGGGTCATGACCATGATTTCGGTGATTTCAAAATGGAAGGGATGATGGGGGATAGGCACATCAGACTTCTGTCAAATTTTGCCTCATTATTTCCGATAAATTTAGCTGAATTTGAAGACAAGGATGTTTTTGATGTTGGATGCTGGACTGGTGGGACTACCTTGTTGATGGCTTCGATTTCAAAGAGTGTTTTTGCCATTGAAGAGGTGAAGAAATATGCTGACACTGTGCAGTTCCTTTCGGACTCTTTTGGAATGGGAGATAAGGTTGAAGTTAATTCAATGTCTATTTATGACTGCAACTCTGAAGAGTTTTTTGACAGATTCGACGTCGTATACTTTCCTGGAGTAATCTACCATTTGTCGGATCCACTTCTGGCTCTAAGGATACTCTTCAACTCATTAAAGGTCGGAGGGACTATCCTAATTGAATCGGCGGGGATAAATTCAGATGAGCCTAATTGTAGGTTTGATGGGAGTCTTGTATGGACTTCTGGTACTAGAGAAAGAATGAATCGAAGCGGGTGGAATTGGTTCTGGCCTTCTCCATCTGCTCTGTATAGGATGATGATGGAAGCTGGGTTTGATGAAATTGAAACCAAATGGTTCTATGGGACCGAGAGGGTTTATGGATTTGGGAAAAAACTGTCACAAGTTCCAGTTTGTAAAGCTGGAATATCCGTACCATCAATAAGGTAGTGTTCTGTTTTTTGCCTTGGTTAAATTCATCTTTCAATAACTCCAAAATCGGGTAGGCGAGCAATCTTCCTATTCACTTCCTCTATCTGTTTTTCATATGGCTCTAGAAGGTGGTGCCTCTCTGTGGTTTTTCTCTCGCCGAAACCTTCGATATCGGCTCCGAAGGTTTGCTTGAATTTCTCCGAATTTTGTGAGATCCTGTCGGTATTTATCATTATCACAGGGAAGTATTCGCATGTTGACCAATTATCTATTTGGATCGAGATTTTTTCAATCCATTTTTCTATTGAGAAATCGGTCTTGGAGTCGCAAAGTTTGTCGAAATTGAAGGTGAAGTCGCGGTTTAATTGCGATGTCAAGGCCACGCCAAGGTCATCCACGAAACAGAAAACGCCCCTTTTAATTCCAATATCCAATGGCCTGAGGTAGTGACATCCCTTGGATCGATGAGCCTCGTTTGTGACTTTGTATTCCTGCTCTAGAAGATTGATGATGAAGTTTGAACGGCTTCCACCGAATGAGTTTACCCATATTTCAATTGGGTCTTCATGATACATCTTGAGGATCTCTTCCTCGTCCCAAATAACCTTTGAGCCATCTGGGTGTCGAGGGCCGGGGAAAAATAACTCCCTTGGATTCGTTAGTAATTGGCGAAACGTCCAAGCCCCTGGGAAATACAAATGGTCGCCTCTATCTTCAACTAGCGTGGGCATTCGTAATAAATTCGTTTTAATCGAAGGCCTAAATTTAGATGTATCCGAGGTAGAATGCCGCAGCGAGGCCAATTGAGGATATTGATGCAAGAAGAATAAAAAGTGGGAGGAGGCGCCTCTTGCTCTTCTGTTTGTTCGGTTCAGGAAGGGGCATATTCGGTGAGGGTGGTTCGCTTGTTTCCACTGGATCTGGGAGTTGAGTGATCGGCAGAGGTGTCAATTCGATTTTCTCCTCGAGATCGGGGTATAGTGCATCCAAGTCAGCCAACCCAGGGGCCTCTGGAATTGGCCCGTTCATCAGAACCCATCGCTGATCGATATCCGCCCTGGTTAGGGGGGTGACTAGCACGGAGACTGCCCCGGCAGAATAGGCTGCATCGTTAGCCTTGCTCAATCTTGACTTGCTAACGACGAATACCAGTCTCGCTTCTGGATCGCTCTCACGGATCTCCAGAGCCGCGACGTGCCCGTCAATCGTCGGTAGGTTTAGCCCTAAGAAGGCCATATTTGGCTTCATCTTGACGTACTCATCCACGGCCTTGTCTCCGTCGTCGCAGATATGGCATACCCAGCCCCTCTGGCCCATTATCGACTTCAGCCTACTTGCCGTGATTCCGTTCTCGTGGACTATGAGGGCGGTCGGCGTGTCATCAGAAGGCATCTGATGGTCCCACATAGGAGGGGGGTCAAGAAGGGGCTGGTCGTTGGCTCAGGAAAGTAGTTGATCTACTAGCCAGTTAGGATCGAACGGTTCCAAGTCATCGTATCCCTGGCCGGTTCCGGCAAGTATGATCGGTCGACCTGTTGCATGGGATATCGACAGGGCGGCACCCCCTCTAGCATCAGTATCGAGTTTGCAAAGTGCGGCACCATCGAAGGTTAGTCTCCTCTGAAACTCAATGGCTTGAGTGACGGCGTCATTGCCGGCAAGAGCGTCTGCGACGAAGATTACCAGATGCGGGTTAGTGACCCTGTGCACCTTCTGGAGCTCCTCCATCAGGTTGGACTTGTTCTGCATACGACCTGAGGTATCGATGATCACCACCTCTTCTCCCTTGGCCCTCGCGCTCTCGATCGCATCTCTAGCAACGGCAGCTGAGTCTCCTCCCCTCTGGCTCTTAACGCACCGGATTCCTAATCGTTCTGCGTGAGCCGCGAGTTGGTCTATCGCCCCTGCTCTGAATGTGTCTGCAGCAGCAAGCACCACACCGAATCCTTGGTCGTCCAGCCTCTTGGCTATCTTTGCGGAGGTTGTTGTCTTTCCAGTTCCGTTAACGCCTACCATCATGATGACCACGGGGGTGTCCTCAGACACAAAGTCCCTGATTGTGCGATCGAAGTCCCAATATCCGGCTTTGAGCAGGGAAAGTAGCGCCCCTCTCAGGCCCCTTTCCACTACCTCACTGAGAGGTGCCTGCCTAGTAACTCTGGAGCCAATTAGGTGAGATTTTAGGTTCTTGATTAGCTCGGATGCGGCATCGTGCCCCATGTCTGATGACAGAAGTTCATCCTCGAGTTCCTCGAGTATCTCATCCAAGACGGGGCCTCCACTGATTACCATCCCGCCGATATTTGTTTGGTAATCGGATAGGTCGATCTCGAAGGACATGTCGGATTGTGTCAGTCTCCTTCCCGTGGTTGAGTTCATTGGATTGCTTTTCGGGTCCGTTGTTGATTGCGGAGGCCCTCGTGTTGCTCGTTCTCGGGCGGCCCTCTTCCGGTCCTTGGAGTTGGCTGGTGTAGAGAAGGGATCTGCAATCTCATCTTCGAATTCGTCCCACTCGCTATCTGTCTCAGTTGACTCCTGGGTGGTTTCGTCAGTTTGAGCGATTCTTGAGAGCGCGGCTTCTCTGTCGGCTATCGCTTTCTCCGCCATTTCAGACCCTGCCTCTGCCATGAAGGTGTTATCATCGTCGGCCTGCTTGACCTTCTTACGAAATCGATCGAAGAGCCCCATGAAAAGTCCTCAGTCATCCAGGGTGAGTTCAGTGCCCCTCTTTCGTCTTGATCTGCGCTTTGGTAGAGTTTCCTGAGGATTCTCGCCCCCCTGCTGGTTTTCATTCTCTGGGGTCTGGATCCCGGAGGCAATCTCGTTGAATCTGTTTGCTAGAGAGACCACTTGCTTCTCAAGGTCATCATGCTCCTTTGTGACAGAGTCGATGATACCATTGAGTTCTTCGTTCCTGTTTTTGAGAATCTGAAGTGCCTCCAATCTCGTTTTCTCGGCCTGTACTCTGCTTCCTATGTCTACCACTGCTCCCGCATCCGCAGGTATGTCTGCGACTATCTGGACGCCTGCGCCTAGTGGAACCATTGCTCCCTTTGCCCCTTCTTCCGAGATTGATTCTAGCGCGTGCATAGCGTGCTCCTGCTCGATTTTGATTCCCTCTAGATTGCGGATTTGTTGCTCTAGGGACTGCAGTCTCTCTCTGTTGACCTCAACCAACTGGGCCAAGCGCTGAAGCTCTGCCCTGTCAGCCTCAGTCATGAGCCACGGGAGGCAGGGGGTGAAATGAAGGCGTCGCTGGTGGAATTATCTCTGATTCTCATTACCTGGAAGCAGCATGGCCGTTCCAATTAGCGCAGTTAGGACGAATGCGGCCAATGATGTCGTGAATACAATTAGTTTCGCAGAACGGTCTTCTTCTAACTCGCTGCAGAGGCTGTCATCTATCGCGCTGTTGTTTCCCGTTAGCGCGCGGAACACGGGGTCGCACTCCCTCTCGAATGCATTCACTGCATCGTCATGATCCTGCATCGAATCCAATGACAATGGGAGCAGCATGAGCGAGCAAACGACTAGTGCTAACCCCTTTACCGAGTCTGAGAGCAATTCACTCTCCGTCCCAGATTCCTTCTGCGATCATGAATTCCATGACTCGCTCTGAGACGTTTGCCCGGTTGCCTCCTCGGACCCCCGTGGCTGAAACTGCAAAGACCTCGGCGGGAATGTCTTGGGCCTCCCTTAACTCGTATCCCACTTTGCGACCATATGAGACTGCTTCAATGTCCGGCATTATCCAAGCCTCCACTTCTTCGTCGGCATACCTGTGCTCAATCATTCGCTTGCGGAGGTGGGCTGGATATGGGTCTGATTCGGTTATAGGGGTGTCTCGAATTCCTACAACAACCCTCTTGCCCTGGTCGAGCTCTTGCTGAATGAGCCATTCGTGACCCACGTGAAGTGGTTGCCAGCGACCCGGGAGCAGGACTGCCTTGGGCTTCTCGAACAGATGAGCGAGTTCCTCTACCATATCATCCACAGTGTGACCCGGAACTCCGCTAGAGTCTAGTGTCAAGTGAGCGCACTGAGGTTCGTCGAATGGATCCGAGATCCCAGTGAAGTTGGATATCTCTCCTTTCCTTGCCTTAGCGTATAGGCCCTTTACATCCCTATCCTCGCACACTTCTAGAGAGGTGGAGACATGCACCATGACGGAATCCCGAGGTAGGATTTCCAGGATTCCCTCGCGCACGTCCTCGTAGGGTGTGATGAAGGAGCAAATCACAGGGGTATGCTTGGACATCAGTGTAGCCATCTTTGCGATCCCAAGTAGGTGCCTCTCCCTTCCCTGTCTTGAGAAGTCGTTGTTTGAGAAGAAGTCGCGAATCGTGTCACCATCTAGGAGTTCGGCTCCATACCTCTTAGCTGCGGCCTCTGCTATCGTCGTCTTGCCGGCTCCTGAGAGCCCAATCATCCACACTACCTTGTTCGCCATCTCCCCACCTTAGTGGCCGGGCGACCCTCGCATCTCATTTAACTCTGATTCCGAGCCCAGGCGTCATTCCATTCGGTGCTGCAGGTCACCAAGAAGAAAGGGTTGAGGACTTCATCCACTACATCATAGTCCAAGGATTGGCAATCTGGACCTAGGACAAAACCCCCTGCTGACTCAACGACTGCGTGAGCTGCTGCTATGTCCCAGCAGGATGTTGGGCCGAACCGGGGGTAGAGGTCGGCCGATCCGTCTGCGACCGCACAGGCCTTCAGAGAAGAGCCCATTCTGACTAGTTCGTGCCTGCCAATCTGCTCTGCGAACCTCTCGTCCCTTTCAGCACGATGGCTGCCGCTTGCGACGAGTCGGATGGTTTTGGAAGGGTGTTTGTTCACGGAGATGGGGTTGGATTTTGATTCTGTGATCCGGGTTGCGGGAGCCGTCTCCCCACCATACCACGTAGTTTGAGTGACTGGCGCGTGCACAACGCCGAAGATCGGTTTCCAACGGTCGTCCACCTTCTTCATCAGTGCGATGTTTACCGTGAACATCCCGTTTCGCTTAATGAACTCCTTAGTCCCGTCGAGAGGATCCACCAACCATGACATCTCGGATTCTGATGGGTCCCCAACCCTTCCTTCCTCGGAGACGATAGGGATATCGGGGGCTATTGAGGCCAGTCCTCTTACGATGACATGGTGAGCAGCGAGGTCGGCTTGCGTAAGAGGTGAGTCGTCATTCTTGGTGTGTACTTCGATGTCTTCGGACGAATCATAGATTCTGAGTATGGCGTGGCCTGCATCGATAGCGATGCGAACGACCTCATTGTGGTCCAATGACATGTGTCCCCCTAGAATTCCTCGAGGTTTTCTGCTGCTGCTTCCAAGTTAGCTCTGGCTTCCTCGTCGAGATAGAAGAGGAATGGGTCCTCATCTCCCATGATCTCCTTCCATGAAGACATGGCCCTGACCCATATCTCCTCCTTGGAGTTCCACACCAACATCCTATCCACGAACTTGCAATACCTCTGAACCTCCTCGTCATCGGGGGCTATTCGCCTCAGAATCTCGTTGGTCTGTGCTATTACAAGGCCCCATGTCGGATTCAATTTGTATGTAGTGAAGGGGTTTCGCTCCTGGTTTACTGTTAGGAGGTCCCTCCATAGGCCGAAGGTGACATCATAGAAGAAGCCAGCTAGTAGGACGGTGGTAAGGACAGCGGTTGCGATGCCGATTAGGCCGACGTAAGTCAGGGGTAGGAGCAGGAAAGTCTGGTCCGATTCGAATCTCCAAGATACGTATGGCCACACTAGGAGCGTGATCGTGGCTGTCCAGAATCCCAGGCCGATTATTGCTTGGCTCTGCTGGATTCTCCAATATTGCCTCATCAACCACTTCTTCATGGGATACGCCTCGGACGCGTCACCTTTCAGAATTGCCCATTATCGTCGCCGGTTTGAGCGGTCTGGCTTACTCTTCCTCAGCCTTGGAGGGAGAGGTGGTTTTGTTCGAAACCCCGAAGTGCGCTTCCACAACCGGTGCGCTCGACTCAGAGGGATCGATCTCTGCGATGCCATCGATTACTATGAAGCGCCTGGTTACCCTGTGTCTGCTTCCGAATGTCGAGAGGACCCTTTCTATGGCGGAGTCTTGATCGGTGGCTACAACGTCCACTGAGAATGGTTGGTCTCTCTTGCCTGCCCTGTATGACCCGTGCGCCCTGAATGCCTTCATGGCGCGGCCGAGATAGGGCCCTGATTTAACCGAAGCGGGTGACTAGTGCCTCAAGGTTCAAGTGAGCGCCTGTTTGGTTCGTTCCGAATTCGTATGACGGTGAACACCTCCTCCGAGGACGAAGTAGAAGGTCTGCGAGAACGTTTGGCAGACATTCCTCGCGATAGATTGGTGGATGAAGTGGTCTCTAGGTGGGACGACATAATCCGCCTGGAGGGTGAGGTCGCGAACCTGAGGCGTAGGGTCAAAGAAGCCGATTTGGCGTCTAGGACGGGGGTTTCTGAAGCGTCTGTTATCGGTGAGCTTGAGGAGCGTCTGCGCATATCCGACTCGAAGGTGAGGCGTCTGGAGGGACTGGTGCAGAACGAAAAGGCTCGAAGAGAAGGGGCGGAAGCCGATTCCAGCAGACTGGCTGAACTACAAGAGGAGAATGCTAGGCTCCTGAGGAATGAGGAGGAGCTCCTGCTACTATTGCTGGACATGGAATCTCAGATTGATCGGCTTTCTATCTCCTGAGGTTCAAGGTCATTCTTCCGACTCTTCGTCATTTCTTCCTGTCAACGACCCGACGGCATCGAAAAGTCCCGAAAGCGCAGCCTTAGCGATGGTCATTCCGCCTGATATTGCAGGTAGGATTGGGTTGGAGTCGTCGGGAAGGTTTGCTTTCTCCCTGATGTCGGGCATGAATGGTAAGATCTCTCTGTTGTCGAACCAAAGAGATCCGCACTTCAGGCAACCATCTACCTCTGTCGAAGAGCCCGGTGCCGTGTAGACCGGGGCCTTCACCATCTCCCCCTGGCAGGTGGGGCATCGGTACCCTGCAGGATGTCCATCGAAAACAGATTTCCTGAGACTCCTGAGGTTTGTTTGTCTCATATTCGAATTAAGCCATCGGTCGCTGGCTAGAATCCCTTTGCAAGAGCCGCAGTAGTGCATTTGGCCCTCCACAACGTCTCCTTGGGGCTGCATATCGGAGTTACAGCAGGGACAAGTGGCCTCTGTCACGATACCCCAGTGGGGGTGTGTGGTATGAGTATGCCTGCGATAGAGGCGTCAATTGATACCACTAATCAGGTCGGTGAGAACCGCCTGGAGTTCGCTGGCATCGTCGTATTCCTCGGTAATGTTACCAGTGATTACCCAATCTGCACCGGCCTCTGATGCGGCTCTTGCGGCTCGGGAATCCCTAATTCCGCCACCTACGATTATGGGGAGATCACACGATTCTCTGGCTGCCCTAATCAGATCTGTGTTAACTGGGGAATCCGCTCCGCTACCTGCCTCGAGGTAGAAGAGTTGGAAGCCCAGGAACTGGGCTGCCATGGCATAGGCCTCGACTCTATCGGTTTGACCCGGTGCGATTAGGTCGGCTTTGCCGACCTTTCCAGCCTTGCCTCCCGGTTCGCAAATCAGGTAGCCCATCGGTACCGGCTCAATTCCAGATTTCTTGACGAAAGGCGCACCCTTGACTTGCTCTCCTATCAAAAAACGCTGGTCCAGCGAATTCATGAGCATCATGAAAGTGATTCCATCTGCAGCAGGGGACAGAGCGGCTGCTCCTTGCGGGAACAGAACTACAGGGATCTCCCACGAGACGCCGTGTGCATCGGAGTCCTGGCTCGCTGCCCATGTGACCAATTCAAGAGCCTCCTTGATTGCTACAATGGTCGCATGCACGTTGTCCATGTCCGTGTCCGAGGATCCCCCTACTAGGATCATTTTGGAGCCTGCATGGGCTGCGGCAAGGGCCCTGTTAGCAGCTATTTCAGGAGTCTGGTCGGCGGGATCTATCACAATCGCATGCCTAGTACCTTGAGCCCGGTTACACATGTATTCGCTGACTGCACCCATGATACTCACCTACTGCTCAACGGGGTGTATTATTGTATCAATAATATCCTGTGCTATCTCTAGTCCTGATTGGACTCCTTCCGAGATAAAGGCAGAAGGGTGAACGCCCTGCCATGTCATCTCCTGCAAGGAAATACAGTTGGATTCTCGCGCCCCCTTGACCCAAACCTCAGTTGTCCCATCGGATCTGTGTCCGATGGCTTCCTTCTGAGGAGCGTCTTCGGTTCTACAGACGAACCCATGCCACCGCGCTGTTTCCTCACCATCGGTTCTCAGGTCCAACAGGTGATCGGTTTGATGAGTCCCTTTGCCCAATGGGCCAGCCCCTACGAAAGTCACCTCCTTCTCCTTAGCAGAAGTCACCCTTGTCCTGAGTAGGAAGGTGCAGCCTCTTTTCGAAAGCTGAATTCCTAACGACTTCAGGAACCATGATCCGCGGACAGCCGTGGACGTAGGTGTTGGTGTCTGCGAAAACATGTCCGAGATCCAGTGTGGTGGACAGGGGGGCCATGAAGGGACTATTCCTGGGACCTCCCCCGCTAATCCGATCTCTGCCCTATCCGTGATGATGAAGATCGCTGCTTCGGAATAAGAGTCGAGGATGTGGTGGGCCGCGCATAGTGCTCTTAGTGAGTCCCCCAGAATGGAAATGGATGTCATGCAAGAACACCATTGAGTGTGCCCGGTTCATGTTTCACAAGGGAGAGAGCGTGCACAGGGCAAGCAGGGATACAGTGCTCGCAATGTGTGCAACTGGGTTCGTCGACGATTGCAAGAAGCCCCTCCAAAACCAGGGCATTTACCGGGCAAAGGGCAACACAGGCTGCACACCCGAAGCAGCGATCTTCATCCACGACGAACTCTGACCCAAGACGCCGAGGCATGGCGCTGGGGAAGTACGATACCATCTCAAAGTTACCCCCCGACCCCTTTGTTTCCAGTAGAGCATAAGTTTTGATACGAAATTAAACAGTTAATCCATATTTTTAATTTGATTTAACAGCCATTTGAAGGTCTTCGGTTTGCATACTATAATTGTTACATAGAGTCTAGATAATGTAGGATCTTGATACTTTCATTCTCCAGAGGAAAAAGGGGGGTTGGGGTGGGTGTGGTTCATATCCCACACACCCCCAAGGTTTCTACTGTGGTACTCTACACAGCAGGCGGCTCGACTTCATACCCGAAGGATTCTCCAGACGGAATAAGATTTCATTTCCTAGGCGGAGCTCGTGAAGTAGGTAATGTGGGTTGTATAATTGAAGACAGGCATGGGACGAGGTTGCTTATCGACTATGGTCTAGCTCCCACCAAGCCTCCTAAATATCCCTCAGAAGCCCCTCCAGTCAAACATGCCATAATGACACATGCACACATAGATCACATTGGTATGGCCCCATGGCTGTCATCGCACGGGACAATGCTACATGGCACCGATCTCACTGCAGCCGTCTCTGAAATAATGTGGGCGGACACCTACAAGGTATCCGACATCGAGGGGTACCCCTTAGCCTGGGACAAGCGTGACATGGAGATCGCCCTAGACTCGTGGACCCCCCATCAATTCAGTAGCTGGTTCAAAGTGGGCGAGTGGAAGTGCCGGTTGCATCCAGCCGGGCACATCCCGGGGGCAGCGATGATCGAGATCCAGACACCGGAGGCCACGATACTCTGGACAGGGGACATAGATACTCGAGATAGTCCGAACGCACCTAAGGCAACGCCCGTAAACTGCGACATACTTTGCCTCGAGGGAACATACGGAGGTAGAACGCATCCGAATAGAGCAGAGGAGGAGGAGCGGTTCGTCTCCAGAGTTCTAGAAGTTGTCTCCAGGGGGGGAGTAGCGCTGGTCCCGGCATTCGCCTCCGGTAGGGGACAGGACATTCTCAGAATACTTCACAGAGAGGCACCCAGCCTCGATGTCCACTACGACGGAATGGGGACGAGGGTCACCAGGGAATGGCTCGGATGCCCGGAGTTCATCCAGGACTCACGTGCGATGGAGGCCGCCTATAGGTGGTCCAAGCGAGTCACTGGGAAGTCAGATAGGAAGAAAGCAATGGGTGCTGATGTGATTGTCACGACAAGCGGGATGTTGGACGGCGGCCCCGCTCTTTGGTACTTGAACAGACTCAGGCACGACGGGTCAAACGCGATCCTTCTGACTGGATACCAAGCCGAGGGCTCCGGTGGGAGAGGGCTTCTGGAGAAGGGCGTGCTTCCGATATTTGGGAAGCAGACCCGAATCCCCCTCGAGATTGACAAGTTCGACCTCTCTAACCACGCAGATCACCCATCCCTATGCAAATTCGCCAGCGACTGCGACCCTGATCATGTGGTAATCTTCCATGCCGACGAGACTGCAGCAAAGGCCCTTGAAGAGGACATTGGACTGGAAAGAGAGGTCCACATTCCTTCAAACGACGAGACTCTGGATATCGCAGGATACTAGGCACGGAAGGCGAATGGGGCCGAAATAACAGTATTATACATAAGCCGCAGTGTCACTCGGGCAACTAGGTGAGTGATAACTCACCGCTACAGATGAAATAAAGGTGAAAAAATGGAAGTAAAACAATTGGATGACTACTTTGGATATACAGAAAAGGGTAGTTCCCTGGAGGGAGAGTTGAGAGCTGGTCTGACCACGTTCCTCACTATGGCGTACATTCTGTTCGTCAACCCCGACATGCTTTCCTTGGGCTTCATGCCTGAGGGAACAGGAATACCCTTCGATGATGCGTTGTTCGCGACGGCTGTTGCCGCATTCGTGGGCTGCGTCATCATGGGATTGTGGGCGAACCTACCGTTCGCCTTGGCTCCGGGCATGGGCCTGAACGCGTACTTCGCGTTCACCATCGTCCTTGGGGACAATGGCATAGGATGGGAGATGGCACTATTCGCCGTCTTCATAGAGGGGATTCTTTTCCTCATCCTGTCACTGCCTCAGGTTGGAGCTAGGACGGCTATGATCAACTCGATCCCGACCGACCTCAAGATAGCCACAGGGGCCGGAATCGGAATGTTCCTGTCAATAATCGGGCTCAGAGAAATGGGTTGGATCATCAATGACGACGCGACTCTAGTCCAGCTGACACATGAGTTGGACGGTGCAAACCACCTCAACGGCGAGGTCTGGGCTATGATTTGCCTGATCGCAATAACCGCTATGATGGCAAGGGGAATCAAGGGAGCGATAGTCTATGGAATTCTTGGAACCACTGTTCTGGGAGGCTGGATACTAGGAGCATCGGATCCATACAACGGTGTTGACTCAGTCGAGTTCTCCGCCTCTGCACTCTTTGATGTGGCCAACTTCCCTGAGGAGTCATTCTTGGCCGCCTTCGGCAGCGCAGGTCTAGGGGATCTCGGTGACGGGGTATCATACGCTGACTTCTTCATGGTGATGGTAGCGTTCCTGTTCGTCGACATCTTCGATACCGCAGGTACGCTGTACTCCGTAGGCCGCCAGGCAGGCTACGTGGATGAGAACGACGAGCTCCACAACTCTGACGAGGCATTCATGTCTGACGCTGGAGCAACCATAATCGGTGCCGCCTTCGGAACCAGCACCACGACCACCTACATCGAGTCCGCAGCCGGAGTCGAGGAAGGAGGAAAGACCGGGCTAACAGCGGTCACGGTCGGTGTTCTGATGCTTTCAGGACTGCTCCTGGCAGGTCTGTTCAAGCAGATCCCTACCTTCGCCGCCGCCCCAGCTTTGGTCATCATCGGTGCGATGATGATGAGGCAGGCAGCAGACATCGACTGGTCAGATACAGGCAAGTCGATCCCGGCCTTCGTGACAATGGTGATGATGCCATTCACTTACTCGATTGCAGCAGGAATCGCATGGGGAATAATCACCTATGTTCTGATTAACGCTGCTTCGGGCAAGCACAAGGACATCAGCGTCGTGATGTGGGGTCTTGCAGTAGCAATGATCCTCTTCTACGGCACTGTAACCATTGACTGAGGAAAGGACCCGAAACCAAACCCGGGAAACCGGGCGGTTTCGAACACAAAGGAGCTGTGAGCATGTCCAATGACCTGACACGCAGACTCAAGGACGCAATTAGGACTGTTCCGAACTTCCCCATTGAGGGGGTAATGTTCCGGGACATCACACCGGTCCTCGGCGAACCTGGTTTGGTTTCTTCCATTACCGACCAGTTCGTCGAGGACCTCAATCAATTGGGCTGGCAACCGGATGTTGTCGTTGGCCCCGAGGCACGAGGCTTCATCTTCGGGCCTATTCTTGCAGATCGACTCGGCTGCGGCTTCGTCCCAGTCAGGAAGCCAGGCAAACTACCTGCGCCTTCTAGAAAGGTCGAGTACTCGCTCGAGTACGGATCAAACTCCCTCGAGATGCACGAAGACGCCATCTTACCCGGGCAGAAAGCCGTCATAATCGACGACCTTCTAGCAACGGGGGGCACGATATCAGCATGTGCCAGGCTCTGCGAGGAAACCGAGGCCATCGTCCTCGGGGCCCTCTTTGTGATTGAATTGGAAGGTCTTGGAGCTAGGGACCACATCGCCCCCGTAGAAGCGCACTCCCTCATAACCTACCCAGCCTGAGACGAACCGGTCCCCGATTCTTTCAAAGGGAACCCGCCTCTCCTACATTCGATATCATGGCTGACGAGGGAACCAAAACCCCCCCGCC
>CESQ01005202.1_pt1 | contig 19683 bp, 14 predicted proteins | sample 361401 | NCBI WGS metagenome assembly CESQ01 (sample SAMEA2622119, study PRJEB7988) | marine metagenome | isolation source: saline water (ENVO:00002010), including | reverse complement strand
GGCCGTCAACGCTATGGGGCATGGTATGGGGGTGCACGAGAAACCTGCCATTGTTGTTTCCCGCCACTTGACCACAGGCCGACGCCCGCGCCCATCACCCGTAGTGGTTAGCGACAGCGCCAAGCAGATTCGGTAGAGAAATCACAACAGGCAGCAAGCATCCGCACCATTGCCGCACGGCAGGTCAGAGACTCGAGGTATGGACCGCTGATGGCATTCGGCCCCAGGCGAGCCTGAGGCCGAGCGCACAAACATACTACTTGCTGAGGTACTTCATCCCGTCTTCCAGACCCTGCAGGGTCAGGGGATACATCTTGTCTTCAACCAGCTCACGAATCAGCTTGGTTGATGAGGTGTACTCCCATGCATCCTTGGGATACGGGTTGATCCAGATGAGCTTCTTGTACTTTTCCATAAAGCGCTGCATCCAGACGTAGCCAGCCTCTTCGTTCCAATGCTCGACACTGCCGCCGGGCTGGGTAATCTCGTACGGCGCCATGGCAGCGTCACCCACAAAGATCACTTTGTAGTCCGGGCCGTACTTGTGCAGCAGGTCCAGAGTCGAGGTACGCTCGCTGGTGCGGCGCATGTTGTTCTTCCACACCGACTCGTAAATGCAGTTATGGAAGTAGTAATACTCCAGGTGCTTGAACTCGGTACGGCAGGCAGAAAACAGCTCTTCACACACCTTGATGTGAGCGTCCATCGAGCCACCGATATCGAACAACAGCAACAGCTTGACCGCATTGCGTCGTTCCGGCCGCATCTGAATATTCAGCAGCCCGGCATCCTTGGCGGTGTGATCAATAGTGCCGTCGATATCCAGCTCATCGTGCGCGCCCTGGCGTGCAAACTTGCGCAGGCGACGCAGCGCGACCTTGATATTGCGCGTACCCAGTTCAACCTGGTCATCCAGGTTCTTGTACTCGCGCTGATCCCACACTTTGACGGCCTTGCCCTGGCGCTTGCCGGCCTCGCCGACGCGAATCCCCTCGGGATTGAAACCACCGGAGCCAAACGGGCTGGTACCACCGGTGCCAACCCATTTGTTGCCGCCCTCATGGCGCTCTTTCTGCTCTTCAAGGCGTTTTTTGAACTCCTCGATCAGCTTGTCGAGCCCGCCGAGCGTCTGGATCTTGGCCTTTTCTTCCTCGGTCAGCATGCGCTCGAACTCCTTGCGCAGCCAATCATCGGGAATCATCGCCTCAATCAGCTGGTTAAGGTTTTCCAGCCCCTTGAAATAGGCACCAAAGGCACGGTCAAACTTGTCGAAGTGGCGTTCGTCCTTGACCATCACCGTGCGCGCCAGATAGTAGAACTCGTCCATATCGGCGAACACCACGTGGTGTTTCAGCGCGTTGATCAGGTCCAGCAGCTCACGTACCGACACCGGCACCTTGGCTGCACGCATTTCATTGAACAGGCCCAGTAACATCGGGCACCCCCTTGGCAGGTTGTTGAAAACGTCGGCGAGGCGGCCAATGTCAGGCTACGGCACAGCAGGCCTGACATTAAAGCCGCAATCTCCACGCGGTTAGCGTTTCAACGACCTGTTAGCGATTCTGACGACGCGTCATGAACGCCAGGCGCTCCAGCAGCTGCACGTCCTGCTCGTTCTTGACCAGCGCGCCATACAGCGGCGGGATGGCCTTGGTCGGATCACGGTCACGCAGCACGGCCTCGGGGATCTGATCGGCCATCAGCAGCTTCAGCCAGTCGACCAACTCAGAGGTAGAGGGCTTTTTCTTGAGGCCCGGCACCTTACGGACATCAAAGAAGATATCCATGGCTTCGGACAGCAGTGCGCTTTCGATTTTCGGGAAGTGCACGTCCACGATTTTCTTCATGGTGTCGCGATCAGGGAAGGCGATGTAGTGGAAGAAGCAGCGGCGCAGGAACGCATCCGGCAGCTCTTTCTCGTTGTTCGAGGTAATGATGATGATCGGGCGCTGCTTGGCCTTGATCGTCTGGTTGGTCTCGTAAACGAAGAACTCCATCTTGTCGAGTTCTTGCAGCAGGTCGTTCGGAAACTCGATGTCAGCCTTGTCGATCTCGTCGATCAGCAGGATCGCGCGCTCTTCGGACTCGAACGCCTCCCACAGCTTGCCTTTTTTGATGTAGTTGGCAACGTCATGGACCTTGTCGACACCCAGCTGCGAGTCACGCAGACGGCTGACCGCGTCATACTCGTACAACCCCTGGTGAGCCTTGGTGGTGGACTTGATGTGCCAGGTAATCAGTTTGGCGCCCAGCGACTCGGCCAGTTGTTCGGCCAGCATGGTTTTACCGGTGCCCGGCTCACCCTTGATCAGCAGCGGGCGTTCCAGTGTGATGGCAGCGTTAACCGCCAGTTTCAGGTCGTCGGTAGCGACGTAAGACTGAGTACCTTCGAACTTCATCGGATATTCCTTGGGCCGAAGCCGTGTTGAACCAGAAAAAAGATCGAAAACTATAGCCTGTGCCTGTTTGCACTGTAAACGCGGGCAGCCAGAACCAAAGCTCGGCTGATGCCGGGCTATCAGTCATTACGAGATAGACGCAGTCGCTCTTATTGGTCGGGGTCGACCCGTTCAAAGCGACTGGTAAACGCCTCAACAAAAGCATTGCGCAGAATATTGAAGAACGCCTGCCAGGCGCTGAGATCAGGAGAACGAACGGAGCCTTCGAGATCAACACTGGTGGCAAACTGATCAGCCTGCTGATTCTGCAGCAGCTGCTGTCCACCGCCGACAACCGCCTCCCACAGCCCGCGAATCAGGCTCTTGTCCGGGTTGCGCAAGTCCTGCTGGACAGCAAAGATGTCTGCACCGCGCACCAGCGGCTTGATATACCCCTGCATCTGACCGTCGCGCACCTCGGCCTCCATGACCAGGTCGCCGGTGCCGTCATTAAAATCAAAACGCCCATACGCAGTGGCAAAGTCATTCAGCCGCGGCAGCTCGACATCCGTTACGCGCAAGCGCATGTCGGCGTTCTCCCAGTCACCCAAGGGGTCGAAGCGCGAGGAAAACTGCACAGGCGCATGGGCAAGCAACAGACCTTCGCCTTCGAGGTCCGCATCGCGCGCGCCTTCGCGCTGCTCGGCGTTGGTCAGATTGTGCGCCGTCAGGTGCAATTGATTGACGTACAAGTTAACCGGTGGCTCGGAGTGAAAGTTACGGAACGCCACTTCGCCATCGTAGATTTCCACCCGGTCCAGCCGCACCGGAATCAGCTCCTGCAGCGCCTGACGCCAGCCAACGCCCTCGCCCGTCTGCTTTTGCTGCTCGCTGTCGCCGTCGACAAAATTCAGCTGCGGGGAGTACAGGTCTACCTCAGCAACAATACTGCCGCTCTCCCAGAACGGGCGCAGGCGCATTTTGATATCGGTGCGCGGCAAACGCACAAAAGGCACCTGCTGCTCACCGTCTACCTTGACGATATTCAACTGGTTGAGCCGGTAGGCGCCGCGCCACAGCACAATATCGACATCGTCCACATGGCCACGATAGTCACCCATGTCGGCCATCTTGCGATTCATGATGTCTTTGATAAAAACCGGCAACAGCAGATGCACTGCCAGCAACAGCAGTGCCAGCAGAACCAGAATGGACCAACCAACCTTGGATCGACGTGTCATGCGTAATGGACCAGCAAGGCAGCGCATGGTTCAGCCAATTGACGTTAATACCCTCCCAGCATAGGCTGATTGGCCCACCCTGCTGCCATCGTTACGAAGGAGTCGCCACCATGAGCCGGATCTACGCAGACAACTCCCAGGCCATCGGCAATACGCCGCTGGTCCGCATCAACCGACTGGGCCCCAAGGGCGTCACCATTCTCGCCAAGATCGAGGGCCGCAACCCAGCCTACTCCGTCAAATGCCGTATTGGCGCCAGCATGATCTGGGACGCCGAAGCCAGCGGCCGACTCAAGCCGGGCATGACCATCGTCGAGCCCACCTCCGGCAACACCGGTATTGGCCTGGCCTTTGTTGCCGCTGCCCGCGGCTACAAGCTGGTACTGACCATGCCCGCGTCAATGAGTCTGGAACGCCGCAAGGTGCTAAAGGCGCTCGGCGCCGAGCTGGTTTTGACCGAACCCGCCAAGGGCATGAAAGGCGCGATCGAGAAGGCCCAGGAACTGACAACCCAGCACCCGGACACCTATGTCCTGCTGCAGCAGTTTGAAAACCCGGCCAACCCGGCGATCCACGAAAAAACCACCGGCCCGGAAATCTGGAAAGACACCGACGGCGCCATTGACGCGCTGGTTGCCGGCGTGGGCACGGGCGGCACCATCACCGGGGTATCGCGCTACATCAAGCAAACCTGTGGCAAGCAGATCGTCTCCATCGCCGTGGAGCCCAGCTCCTCGCCCGTTATCACCCAGACCCTGCAGGGCGATGAAGTAAAACCCAGTCCGCACAAGATTCAAGGCATTGGCGCCGGTTTTGTCCCCGCCAACCTGGACCTCAGTCAGGTCGACCGCGTCGAGCAGGTCAGCGATGAGGAAGCCAAGGACATGGCCCTGCGCCTGATGCGCGAAGAAGGCATTCTGGTGGGCATCTCCTGCGGCGCTGCCATGGCCGCCGCCGTACGCGTTGCCGAAGAGCCGAACATGCAGGGTAAGACCATCGTTGTCATCCTGCCGGACTCAGGCGAACGCTATCTGTCCTCGATGCTGTTCACCGACCTGTTCACCGATCAGGAAACCGTTCAGTAAGCACCAGCCTACCGCGCAACACCGCCGCCCTGGGCGACGGTGTTGCCGCGCAGGTAGCCAACTGGCTATGCTGCGAGCTTTAGCCCCTCAGCTCGCAGGCCCTCCATGCCCCAATCTTCAGACCAGATAGCCCAGCAGATACTGTCAGGCTTCGACCGCTACCGCCGACTCTTTCGCGACCTTACCTCCGGCGCCCGGGCACGCTTCGAGCAAGCTCGCTGGAATGATATCCAGGAGGCGTCCACCCTGCGCATCAACGCTTATGAAGAGCAGGTGCAGGAAACAGCCGACGGCCTAACTCAGAGTACATTTGGGCCTCAGGTACTGGACGTCGAGGCATGGCCGGGGATTCGTGAGGCCTACATCCATCTGATTGACCAGCGCTTTGACGATGAACTGGCCGAAACCTGGTTCAACTCCATCTTCTGCAGCCTGCACCAGCACGATCAGATCAGCGATAAAACCATGTTCGTGCACAGCACCCGGCCCGTCAGCCGGCCACCGTCACGTATTGCGCTGACCCGCGGTTTCATCTCCGAAGGCTCGCTGCACGACCTGGCCCACCAGATTCTGAGTGAATACAGCTTTGATGTGCCCTGGGAAGACATGACCCGCGATGTCGAGATGATCGTCGCCGAGCTGCAACAGGGCTTGCCTGATTGGGCGCAGATGGACCGCGGCCTGACAGCCGAGATGGTGCAGAGCGTGTTCTATCGCAACAAGGGCGCCTATCTGGTCGGGCGCCTGATCAGCCAGCATGAGCAGTGGCCGTTTGTGCTGCCGCTAGTCCACCGCGAACACCAGGGCATCAGCGTCGACACCGTGATCACCGACGAGTCCGAAGTCTCGATCATCTTTTCCTTCACCCGTTCCTACTTCATGGTCGAGTGTGCGGTACCCAGCGAGCTGATCGGCTTCGTCAAGCAGTTGATTCCCGGCAAGCACCTGGCCGAGCTGTACACCGCCATCGGGTTTTACAAGCAGGGCAAATCAGAGTTCTATCGTGCGCTGATTGCTCACCTGGCCAACTCAGATGATCGCTTCATCATGGCACCCGGCGTGCGCGGCATGGTGATGAGCGTATTCACCCTGCCCGGCTTCAACACCGTGTTCAAGATCATCAAGGACCGCTTTGCGCCGTCCAAGAACATCGACCGCGCAACCGTCATCGAAAAATACCGCCTGGTAAAACGTCATGACCGCGTCGGGCGCATGGCCGACACCCAGGAATTTGCCGACTTCCGCTTTCCTCGTGATCGCTTCGACCCCGAATGCCTGCGCGAGCTGCTGGAGGTAGCGCCCTCTACCGTAATAGAAGAAGGCGACAGCATCCTGATTCGCCACTGCTGGACCGAGCGCCGTATGACCCCGCTGAACATCTATCTGGAGCATGCCAGCGAAACGCAAACGCACGATGCCCTGCTCGACTACGGAAAGGCCATCAAGGAGCTGGCAGCGGCCAATATCTTCCCCGGCGACATGCTGCTGAAAAACTTTGGCGTCACCCGCCACGGGCGCGTGGTGTTCTACGACTACGACGAAATCAGCTATCTGACCGAGGTTAACTTTCGCGTCATACCGGAGCCGCTGTACCCGGAGCAGGAGATGGCCTCCGAGCCCTGGTACTCGGTCGCGCCCAACGACGTTTTTCCGGAGGAATTCCCGGTGTTTCTGTTTGCCGATATTCGTCACCGCCGCCAGTTCGCCGGCATGCATGGCGACCTGTTTGAGGCGAGCTACTGGAAAAGCCTGCAGGCGCAGATCGAGGCCGGCCAGGTGATTGACGTTTATCCCTACCGCAGAGCGGCTGCAACGCCCTGAGGACGGTGCTTTGCGCGGGCTTAAAAAAAATCTGGAACAAGGGTGTGATTTTCTGAATCTGACGTATACTCAATGCTGTTTATTCGCGTCCAAGGACGGCTGTCAAGATCCCTTGACTTGTTGTACTGAAAGGCGCAGAGTGAGCGCGTAGGTTTTCAAGAGATAGAGTTGTAGGCTGCAAACGCACTTCTCAGTACGTAAGTTTGTCATCTCGTAATCTTTGATTCCCACGCTTAATTGAGTGAAAGCTCAAGTATTTCAATCTGATAGGAATTAGCTGAAATGGCAACTGGTACAGTCAAGTGGTTCAACGACACTAAAGGTTTTGGTTTCATCACTCCGGACGGCGGTGGAGACGATCTGTTCGCCCACTTCTCCGAGATCAAAGTTCAGGGCTTCAAGTCCCTGGCTGAGAACCAGAAAGTGTCTTTCGACGTGACCACTGGTCCGAAGGGCAAGCAGGCTGCAAACATTCAGATCATCGGCTAATCCGATGCGCTGAAGAAAACCCGGCTCAGGCCGGGTTTTTTATTGCCTGCTCTTCAGCCAAAAAGCACTCGCCTCCTTCGCCCCAACGGGCTACCCTATGCGCTATTGCATAGGCCATCCAACCTCCCGCTCCCGCCCTGGGCAGCCCCTGGATGCCGCAGCTAGATCACCTCTACCACCCTCGCCCGATGACCTGACCGTCGGCGGCGAGCAGGACAGTCTTTCACAGGGGGCCACCAGTGGATACCACGGTCAGCAGTCAGAACCCGGATGCACTCAAAGTCATTATTTTCCGCGCCGCGGAAGCCATCGTCAGTGAGCTTGGCGCATCGCAACTCACCTTTGCCAGCTTGAGTGAACGCAGCAAGATTGAAGAAGCCACCCTGCAGCAGATGTTCCCGGACCGGGATGCCCTGCTGACCGCTATGATTGAATACCGCCTTGAGCGCTTCCGTGTGCGCTGGGGTGCCTATGAGAGCGTGCTGCCCGATGAGCCGATGCGCGAGCTCAAGGCGTTGCTGCTGAGCAACATGAGTGAATCAAGCGAAGAGAAAAACCTGGACTCGGCCATCTTTGCCGCCGCCGCCAGCAACCCTGCCCTGCTGCAAACCAGTGCTGACAACGTCGAAGGTCTGTTCGATATTCTTGAGAAGTCACCGCTGGGCCTGGCTCAGGCGGCGATCCTGTTCTTCTCAGTGCGCGGCTATCGCCTGTTTGAGCAGCTAGGCATGTGCCCAATGACCGATGCCCAGCGTACCGAGTTTCAGGAGCAGGTCATGCGCCTTGCGCGCATGATGCACGAGCAACGCAACGGCGAGTAACCGCTGCCAACTAGGACTCGGCCGACGCCTGTTGCTCGTCGGCCGGGTGTGTACGCCGCCACCAGCGCATGACTAGCACACGAATGGCGGCGTAAACCAACCAGCAGAGTGCCGCGATCGACAGCATGATACTGATCTCGGCCAGTGCACGAGGGCCATTGTCGCCGGTCGACAAAATTGTATCGAGCAGGTAGATGAGAAACGCTGGCGCATACCAGCCACCGCCCTGCTCTACCGGCATCGGCGTGAACAGCAGCACAGCCATGATCAGGCACAGCGGCTCACGTACAAACCACCAGCGCGCCAGCGCGGTAATCTTCCACCAGACCAGCCAGCAACCACCGGCAGCGGCCAGATAGACCCACCAGACTGACTGATACTCTGCTTCATTGAACATTGGCCGGCACCTAACCCAAAAAATGACCGCGCCATCATAACGGTTTTTACAACATGCGTCCTGACCTGAAAGCCCCGCAAGCTCGCCGCGTTGCCGGCACCGACCCTTATCAATGGCTGCAGGAGCGCGACAACGCTGATGTCATCGCCTACCTGGAAGCCGAAAACCACTACACGGAGCAATGGCTCGCACCCGCACAGTCGCTGCGCGAGCAGCTGTTCCAGGAAATTCGCGGACGCATCCGCGAGACCGATCTCGGCCTGCCCAGCGTGCGCGACAACTGGCTCTACTATCAGCGCACCGAGGCAGGTGCGGAGTATCCGCGCTACTACCGCTGCCAGCGCCAGTCCGAGTTCAGCCTTGAGATCGATGCAACCAGCGAGCAGTTACTGCTGGACCCGAACCAACTGGCCGAGCAGCACCCGTTTCTTGAGTTGGGCGATTTCAGCGTCAGCCCGGACCAGAACTGGCTGGCCTACAGCCTCGATACCCAGGGCAACGAGGTGTATCAGCTGTTTGTACGCAGCCTGACAGACAAGCAGCAATACAGCCTGCCTCTGGAGCAGGCTGCCGGCACCCTGTGCTGGGCCAATGACAACCGCACGCTGTTTGCCATCAGCCTGGATGCCAGCGCCCGCCCAGCCACACTCTGGCGCCTGCGTCAGGATGCCGACCCGGTAAGGGTATTTGAAGAAAACGACCCGCTGTTCTATCTGGATGTATACCGCAGCAGCTCGGACCGCTATATCTGCGTGGCCAGCAGCAGCAAGAACACCAGCGAGCTGCAGTACCTGCCAGCGGATGATCCAGCGACACCACTGCAGTGTCTGGCGCCCCGTCGCAGCGGCCACGAGTACGACGCCGACCACGGCGAACAGGGCTTTGTGATTCGTAGCAACAGCCAGGGCGAAAACTTCGGGCTGTTTGTCTGCGACCCGACATTGCCCGGAGAGAATAACTGGCAGGCCCTGCGCGCCGTCGACGACAGCCGCACGCTCGAAGGCGTAGAACTGCAGCGCAGCGCGCTGATCCTGCAGTACCGCAACGCCGGCCTGGTTCAGCTGGAAGTGCAACCCAACAACAGCCCAGGCTATCTGGTCGAGATGCCTGACGCGGTCTACAGCCTGCATGTGCAAGGCGGGGAACAATACAGCAGCCCTCAGGTACGCCTGCGCTATGAATCGCTTAATCGGCCGGCCGAGATACGCGCCCTCACGCTGGCAGATGGCAGCCAACGAGTCCTGCGCACCACGCCGGTGGAAGGCCAGTTCTCGCCAGACGATTATCAGGTCCAGCGCCTGTGGGCCGTGGCCGACGACGGTGCGCGCATCCCCATCAGCCTGATAGAACCGGCCAATGCCCAGGGCAGCGGCCCGCTGTACCTGTACGGCTATGGTGCCTATGGCGCCAGCATGGACCCCTGGTTTTCCCATGCCCGCCTGTCCCTGCTGCAACGCGGCTGGCGCTTTGCAATCGCCCACGTCCGTGGCGGCGCCGACATGGGCGAGCACTGGTACCAGCAAGGCAAGCTGGAGCACAAGGCGAACACCTTCAGCGACTTTATCCGCTGCGCCGAGCAACTCATTTCACTTGGCAAGACCGACAGCAGCCAGCTGGCCATCGCTGGCGGTAGCGCCGGTGGCTTGCTGATCGGCAATGTGATCAACCAGCGCCCCGAGCTGTTCCGCGCCGCAGTGGCAGACGTGCCCTTCGTCGACGTGTGGAACACCATGAACAACCCGGAGCTGCCGCTGACCATTGGCGAATATGAAGAATGGGGAAACCCAGCCGAGCCCGAGGTCGCCGCACGCATCAAGGGTTACGCGCCCTATGAAAACGTCAGGGCGCAGGCCTACCCTGCCATGCTGGTCACCGCGGGCTATCACGATGTGCGCGTGCAGTACTGGGAAGCGGCCAAATGGGTCGCCCGCCTGCGCGCCACACGCAGCAACGACGAGCCGCTGCTGCTACGCACCCAAATGACTGCCGGCCATGGCGGCGCAAGCGGACGCTATCAGGCCATGCGGGAGGTGGCGGAGGAGTATGCGTTTTTGCTGAAGGTCATCGGATAAGCAGCAAACCCACACACGTCACGACAGCTTGCCGAATGCTCGGATGATCAAGTGTGCACATGCGCCCCCCCGTTTACGCGGGCGAATAGCGCAGATTTGGCAGGAAAAGAGTCATAGGATGTCTGAGGAGCCCAGCGACGAGTTTTTGAGTGGCCGGCGAGGTCTCCCCGATAAATCGAGCTACACAGCGAACCCGAAGGGCCGCGTAGCCGGGTGCCCCTTGGCTCGCCGTGAAGGCGAAAAGCTGACTCAGCAACAGCTCAACGTAGAAACCAGCCACAAAAAAGCCCGCTCAGGACATTGCACCGGGCGGGCTTTTTAGGTCAGTCAGACGTTAGAAGCGCGACTTCATATCGTCAAACTGCGACTCTACATGGGCGGAAGGCGCTGGTGTCGCCAAGGTGACCACCACAATCGCGATAGTCGCCAGGATAAAGCCCGGCACGATTTCGTACAGGCCGCTGCTGTCGAACTGCTTCCACAGCACCACAGTCACACCGCCGACAACGATACCGGCCAGCGCGCCAAAGCGGTTCATCCGGCGCCAGAACAGCGACAGGATCACCGCAGGACCGAAGGCAGCGCCAAAGCCGGCCCAGGCGTAGGACACCAGACCCAGCACCGTGCTGTCGGGGTTAAACGCCAGCAACAGCGCGATCGCAGCGATGCCCACTACCGCAAAACGACCAACCCAGACCAGTTCCTGCTGAGTGGCGTCGCGACGGAACAGCGCCTTGTAGAAGTCCTCGGCCAGTGCGGAGGACGACACCAGCAACTGGGAGTCGGCAGTCGACATGATGGCTGCCAGTACCGCCGCCAGCAGAATGCCCGCGACCAGAGGATGCATCAGCGCTTGAACCAGCGAGAGGAACACGGTCTCGGAGTCAGCCAGACCTTCTTCGCCAAAGTAGCCGATACCCACCCAACCGATAACCAGGGCAGCCAGCAGGCACACGCCAGACCACAGCACGGCGATACGGCGCGCTGTTGGCAGGGCAGCGTCACTTTCTACCGCCTTGAAGCGCGCCAGAATGTGCGGCTGACCGAAGTAGCCAAGGCCCCAGGCCAGCAGGGAGATGATCGCAATAAAGCCCAGCGGCTCACCCTCAACATTGGTCCACAGGTTCAGCAGCTCGGGGTTGCGAGCCTCCATCGCCCCATGTACCGCATCCCAACCGCCCATGATATTGAGCGCCATGACCGGTACGACAATCAGCGCTGCCGCCATCAGCAGGCCCTGAATAACGTCGGTCCAGGATACCGCCAGAAAGCCGCCGAAGAAGGTATAGGAGATGATCGCTACCGTCCCCACAATCACGGCAATGCTGTAACCAAAGCCGAAGGTGCTTTCAAACAGCTTGCCGGCAGCTACCAGCCCCGAGCTGGTGTAGAACAGGAAGAACAGCAGAATGAAAATCGCCGAAATCACCCGCAGCAGTCGACTGTTGTCTTCAAAGCGGTTTTCAAAGTACGCCGGCAGCGTCAGCGAATCACTGGCCAGATGCGAGTAAACCCGCAGGCGGCGAGCCACGATCAGCCAGTTGGCCCAGGTGCCGGCCAGCAGGCCCATGGCAATCCACGAAGCTTCGTAGCCTGCGGACAACGCGTAACCCGGCAGACCGAGCAGCAGCCAGCCACTCATGTCGGAGGCCCCCGCCGACAGCGCAGCGGTACCCGGGCCCAGCGAGCGGCCACCCAGGATATAGTCGGACAGGTTGGTGGTGCGCTTGTAGGCGATATAGCCAAGCGCGAGCATTACCCCGATGTAGACAACGAACGTCGCCGTAACGACTGCAGTATTACCTTCCATTTTTTGTTCTCTCTCTCAGAGATGCGAAGTCTGATGCCGCCGATTTGCGGCGGGCTGCCACCTATTGTGGCAACCCTGATTGCGCCTTGCACCCTCGGTTGCTGAACTATCCCTGCTGCTGATTCATCCCTGTTGCTGCACTCCTGTCACCCGGCGCCTCAAGGTTCCCCATCGCCGAGGGACAACAGACTGGCATTCCCACCCACTGCGGTGGTGTTGATTGTACGCGTGCGCTCGGTAACAAAACGCAGCAGATAGTGCGGACCACCGGCCTTGGGGCCGGTGCCCGACAAGCCCTGCCCACCAAACGGCTGCACACCGACCACCGCGCCAATCTGGTTACGGTTAATGTACACGTTGCCGATACGCACCCGCGCATCAATGTGTTCTGCCGTATCCTCGTTGCGGCTGTGCACCCCGAGCGTCAGGCCAAAGCCGGTCGCATTGATGTCATCGATAACCTTGTCCAGGTCACGATTGCGCCAGGTGACCACGTGCAGAATCGGCCCAAAGTGCTCCTTGGTCAATTCATTGATGCTATCCAGGCGGAAAGCCACCGGCGCGATAAAATGCCCATCCAGGCCCGGCGGAACCGGTGTCTCGGCAATCAGTCGCCCTGCCTGCTTGAGCTCACGCACGTGGGCCAGCAGCCCTTCGCGCGCTTCGGCATCGATGACCGGGCCCACGTCGGTGTCACGACGCGCTGGGTCACCTACATGCAGCTCAGCCATGGCCCCCTTGAGCAGCTCGATCACGCGCTCCGCGATATCTTCCTGCACAAACAAAACCCGCAGCGCCGAGCAGCGTTGGCCGGCACTCTGGAAGGCAGAGTGCACAACATCCTTGACCACCTGTTCAGGCAACGCAGTGGAGTCAACGATCATCGCGTTCTGGCCGCCCGTCTCGGCTATCATCGGCGCGATGGCACTGTCGCGGGCAGCAAGGGCGCGGTTGATGATGTGCGCGGTTTGGGTTGAGCCGGTAAAGGCAACGCCGGTGATACGCGGGTCGGCGGTAACTACACTGCCCACCTGTTTGCCATCACCCGGCAGCAGGGCAAGCACATCACCCGGCAGGCCGGCTTCGTGCATCAGCTCGACGCAGCGTACCGCCACCAGACTGGTTTGCTCTGCGGGCTTGGCAACCACGGTGTTACCACAGACCAGCGCAGCACTGACCTGACCAAGGAAGATCGCCAGCGGGAAGTTCCAGGGGCTGATGCAGGCAAACACACCACGGCCTTGCAGATAGATCTCGTTACTCTCACCGGTCGGGCCGGGCAAGGTGATGGTGGCAAAGCGCTGACGGGCCTGAGCGGCGTAATAGCGGCAGAAATCCACTGCCTCGCGCACTTCATCAATACCGTCCTGCAGCAGCTTGCCGGCCTCCAGGGTGCACAGCGCCATCAGCTCTGGCATGTGCTCTTCAAGCTTGTCGGCGGTCCGTTCCAGAATCGCAGCGCGCTGGTCCACCGGGGTGGCATTCCAGCGCACAAAGGCGCTGCTCAAGCCATCGATCGCCTCGCGGGTCTGATCGGCGGTAGCCCAGACCACCTCACCTACCTGATGCGACAGCTGGTATGGACACAGCACAGGTCGAACCTCACCGCTCAGGCGCTTGCCGTTAACCAGTGGAGCACCGCTCCAGCGGCTGTTCCACCAGCTGTCCAGCTGCTCTTTCAGCGGCAGCCACTCGCAGAGTACGTTCATGTTGATGCCGCGCGAATTGCGCCGCCCTTCTCCGTAGAGGGCCGGCGGCAGCGGGATACGCGGGTTGGCTAGAACAGTATGGCGCTGCAGGGTTGCCACCGGGTGAGCCGTCAGCGTCTCGACCGGCACGCGCGGATCGACCAGCTTGTGCACAAAAGAGGAGTTGGCGCCGTTCTCAAGCAGGCGTCGCACCAGATAGGGCAGCAGATCCTTGTGAGCACCGACCGGCGCGTAGATGCGCACCGGACAACCCGCCTGCTCGATGACAGTGTCATACAGCGCATCGCCCATGCCGTGCAGACGCTGGAACTCAAACTCCCGATCGCCGGCCATGGACAGAATACAGGTCACGGTATGCGCGTTGTGGGTCGCAAACTGCGGATAGATATGACCATCGGTGAGCGGGCTGAGCAGGTAACGAGCACAGGCCAGGTAGGAAACGTCGGTGGCTTCCTTACGGGTAAACACCGGGTAATTGGCCAGACCCGCCTGCTGCGACCATTTGATTTCCGAGTCCCAGTAGGCGCCTTTGACCAGGCGCACCGGAATGCGATCACCCTGCGAGCGCGCCACCAGGGTCAGCCAGCACAGCACCGGCAAGGCGCGCTTGGAGTAGGCCTGAACAACCAGACCAAAGTTGCCCCAGCCTTGCACATCGGGGTGGCGATAGACCTTTTCGAACAGCTTGAGCGACAGCTCCAGACGGTCCGCCTCTTCAGCGTCGATGGTGATACCAACATCACCCTTGCGCGCCTGACGCACCAGCTCCAGCACGCTTTCACCCAGCTCTTCGATCACCTGTTCTTCACGGGCAACTTCGTAGTGCGGATGCAATGCGGAGAGCTTGATGGAGATGGTTGGCTTGGGGCTGGCGCCCTTGTACTTGTCATCGACCAGCGCGGCAATGGCCTTGCTGTAGTCGGCAAAGTACTTGGCTGCATCAGCGCGGGTCAGCGCCGCCTCACCAAGCATGTCAAAGGAATAGGTATAACCCTGGTCACGCTGCGGCTTGCCGTTCTTCAGCGCCTCGGTGATGGTGCGACCAAGGACAAACTGGCGGCCCATGATCTTCATGGCCTGCATCATCGCGCCGCGAATAACCGGCTCGCCGCTGCGCTTGACCAGACGGCCGAGCACGGTGCCGGGCGTGCCGTCGTGGCGCTTGTCCAGATTGACCACCTTGCCAGTCATGACCAGGCCCCAGGCGGCAGCGTTGACCAGAGTGTGCTCGCTCTGGCCCACGTGGCGATCCCATTGAGCAGCATTGAGCTTGTCGCGGATCAGCGCGTCAGCGGTATCAGCGTCGGGCACGCGCAGCAGCGCCTCGGCCAGACACATCAGCATGATGCCCTCCTGGGTGTCCAGGCTGTACTGCTGCAGCAGGGCGTCGATACTGTCGACGGCGTTGTCACGCTTGCGCACGTCGATGATCAACTGGTTGGCCTTGCGCGACAACGCGGCAAGATCCTGCGCTTGTGCCAGCTCTATCAGCTCACGCAGATAGCTGTCTTCATCGACGGCGTAATTGGCACTGACAGTGTGCAGGAATTCACTGGGCTGGCTGCGCAGGAAGTCACCCTGCAACGCCTCGCTGGCTTTAAACATTCTGGCATGCTCCTGGATCGACCCGGGCTCGGCAGTGAGCCGGCGGGTTATGAGTTCGCCTTACTACCACCCTAGACCATCAGGGCGCAGGCGACGAACCATCCGCTTTGTTGTGATGTAAATTCGCCACTGCCAGATCGGCAGGCACGATCATCGACTGTAGAAGCAGAACCGACGGGAATCTTGCAGAAAACTCTGATCTTTTTGCGAAAAGCTCGGAACTCAAGCGCCCAGACGGACCGCCCGAGGTGTTTCACCAAGCTGACGTCGCAGCGCGTGCGTCAACGCGCTTTGACTGGAGAAGCCGCAGCGGCTGGCGACCTCGGCAACCGGCAGGCGGGTTTCACGCAGCAACTGCGCCGCCTCACGCACCCGCAACGCCAGTACATGCTGATGCGGCGTCATGCCGGTGGCCTGTCGATACAGCGCATGAAAATGGCTGCTGCTGACACATACCTGCGCGGCCAGCGCCGAGACGCTGAGCGGTCGATCCAGGTTCGCCAGCACATAGGCCTCAAGGCGCTGCAGCTCTTCGGGGCTAAGCGCGCCGCGGGCACGCGGGACATCGCCATCCAGGCCGAGACGCCGCTGCAAGGACGCAAGCACCACGCCGCCCAGATGCCATTCAAGACCATCGTCGGCCGCCTGCGGTGCGGCCAGCGCGTACTGGGCAAAGTCCAGCAGCCCTTGTAATTGATGATCCAGCTGCACAAAGCGCGGCCGCTCGAACAATCGGTGTGCGCCATCACTGGCCAGCGCGCCCGCAGCCGCCACCGGTAAATCCATGATCAGCATGTTGTTGTGCCCACGCCCGGAAAAGGCATGGGCCTCGCCGCTGGGCACCACACACGCGTGCAGGCGGTTGACCGCTCCGCCCTGCCCCTGCACCTCAAAATCCGCGCAGCCACGCAGCCCGATCACCAGTTGGTGCTCGGGGTGGGCATGGGTCGCGGTTTGAACCGGCAGATCGAGAATGCGTGTGCGCATACTGGGCCATCCATCAATGCAGGCGCCCATGCTGCCACAAGTGCCCGAAAAAAACCGCTATTGAAATCGCCATCGGCCGCCGCCATCTCTGCAGCATGAACCACTGAAAAGGCCAACACATGAGCGATCAGGATTCAGACTACATCGAACACAACGCGGACGGCGCCAACCAGAGCAACGGCACTGGCCTGGCGCTACCCAACCAGCAGTTGCCCAAGACGCTGCACCTTTTACCCATCAACAACCGCCCCTTCTTTCCTGCCCAGGTCATGCCGGTTGTCGTCAACGAACAGCCCTGGCATGAAACCATTGAGCAGGTGGCCGGTACCGAGCACAAGGCGCTGTCGCTGTTCTATGTCGACAGCCCGCTGGACGCCGACGGTGAGATTGACCCGCAACAGCTGCCGGACACCGGCTGTGCTGTGCGCATTCACCATGCCGTGCGTGAAAACGGCAAGATCCAGTTCATCGCCCAGGGTCTGACCCGGGTACGCATCACCCGCTGGCTGAGCAAGACGCCGCCGTACCGAGTGGAGGTCCAATACCCCGAAGCGCCGGCCGATGAGCGCGATGAGGTGCGAGCCTATGCCATGGCCTTGATCAATGCGATCAAGGAACTGCTGCCGCTCAACCCGCTGTACAGCGAAGAGCTGAAAAACTACCTCAACCGCTTCAGCCCCAACGACCCATCGCCCCTGTCCGACTTTGCCGCCGCCCTCACCTCTGCCAAGGGCGAGGCGCTGCAGGACGTGCTGGACACGGTCAGCATCCTGCGCCGCATGGAAAAAGTGCTGGGCCTGCTGAAAAAGGAAATTGAAGTAGCGCGGCTGCAGGGTGAGATAACCGCCGAGGTCAATCGCAGCATCAGCGATCACCAGCGCCAGTTCTTCCTCAAAGAGCAGCTTAAAATCATCCAGAAGGAGCTGGGGTTGTCCAAGGATGACCGCACCGCCGATATCGATCAGTTCCGCGAACGCCTTGAGGACAAAACGCTGCCCGACGATGTACAGAAACGCATTGACGAGGAGCTGAACAAACTGTCGGTACTGGAGACCGGCTCGCCCGAATACGCCGTTACCCGCAACTATCTGGACTGGGCCACGGCGCTGCCCTGGGGCATCACACCACCGGATAGGATCGACCTTGCCCACGCGCGCAAGGTGCTCGACCGCGATCACGATGGTTTGAAAGACGTAAAAGAGCGGATTCTCGAGTTCCTCGCCGTGGGCGCATTCCGTGGCTCGGTGGCGGGCTCAATCATCCTGCTGGTGGGCCCGCCGGGTGTCGGCAAGACCAGCATCGGCCGCTCTATCGCAGAAAGCCTGGACCGTCCGTTCTATCGCTTCAGCGTTGGCGGCATGCGCGATGAAGCGGAGATCAAGGGCCATCGCCGCACCTACATTGGCGCCATGCCAGGCAAGTTCGTGCAGGCGCTGAAAGACGTTGGCGTAATGAACCCGGTCATCATGCTCGATGAGATCGACAAACTGGGCAGCAGCCATCAGGGCGACCCGGCCTCTGCCTTGCTGGAGACTCTGGACCCTGAGCAGAACAGCCAGTTCCTCGACCATTACCTGGACCTGCGGCTGGATCTGTCCAAGGTCGTGTTCGTCTGCACCGCCAATACGCTGGACAGCATCCCGGGCCCGCTGCTCGATCGTATGGATGTCATTCGTCTATCCGGCTATATCGCCGAAGAGAAACTCGCCATCGCCAAGCATCACCTCTGGCCACGTCAGCTGGAGCGCGCCGGCCTGAAGAAAAGCCAACTGCGCATAACCGACAAGGCGCTGCATCAGGTGATCGAGGGCTATGCCCGTGAGGCCGGGGTGCGCAACCTGGAGAAGCAGCTAGGCAAGCTGGTGCGCAAATCCGTTGTGCGATTGCTGGAACAGCCTGACAAACGCATCAGCATCAAACCTGCCGACCTCAAAGACCTGCTTGGCACACCGGCGTTCCGTACCGAGAAGCAGCTCAAGGGCACCGGTATCATTACCGGCCTGGCCTGGACGTCCATGGGCGGCGCCACCCTGCCAGTTGAGGCAACCCGCATACACACCCTCAACCGGGGCTTCAAGCTGACCGGCCAACTGGGCGAGGTGATGAAGGAGTCGGCAGAAATCGCCTACAGCTATCTGTGCGCCAACCTTGCCACGTACAAGGCAGACCGCAGCTTCTTTGACGAGGCCTTTGTTCACCTGCACGTCCCGGAAGGAGCAACGCCCAAGGACGGCCCCTCCGCCGGCATTACCATCGCCAGCGCCCTGCTCTCGCTGGCCCGCCAGCAGGCGCCCCGCAGCGGGCTGGCGATGACCGGCGAGATCACGCTGACCGGCCACGTACTGCCCGTTGGCGGCATTCGCGAAAAGGTTATCGCCGCGCGCCGCCAGGGCATTCACGAGCTGATATTGCCGGAGCCAAACCGGGGCGACTATGAGGAACTGCCGGACTACCTGCGCGAGGGCATGACCGTGCACTTCGCCAGGCACTTCCGTGATGTTGCCAAGGTGCTGTTTGCCTGAACGAAAAAGGGCGACCCGAGGGTCGCCCTTTTCATTACCGCCAGCTCAGCGCTTGGAGTCCTCGCGCTCAAGGTGGTTGAACGAATCGTGCTCGTCCAATTCCTCGATCTCAGGAAACTCGTGCAGGCTGCTCTCGAACGGCTCATCGTCTACCGGCGCAGAGTCTGTCTTGCTGTTCTTGCGTGCCGGGGTCGGAGTCAAGCCTTCGATCAGATCCCAGTCAGGGTCCAGAGTGAAGTCGTTCAGGTTCATCTGCGTATCGCTGGCTCCCAAGTCGTCATCCAGCTCAGCCGACCCGACATCGTCACCCGCCAGCACATCCTCGACGGTGTCCAGCGGGGCTGCATTCGGCTTATCCAATTGCGGGAACCTTGCTTTCAGCTGATCGACACGCTGCATGTCACCGTCCAGACGCGCGATAGCGGCAGACTGCTCGGCAAAGCCCTCCGCATCACCGAGTTCGCCGGTTACGCGGGCCTGCTTGTAGCGCAGATCTAGGTTGTCAGGATCTTCGGCAATCGATTTGTCCAGCAGCGCACGCGCTTCGGCAAAGCGGCCATAGGTGATGTACAAATCAACGCCTTCTGCACTGTCTTCGAATGCGGCGCTGGTAGACGCACCGGTCGCGGCAACAGCAGCAGCGCCACCAGCGGCGACAACGCGATTATCCGAATCCGACAGCGGAGCGCTGCTGGCCGGCGCAGGTGCTGCCGGCTGCGGCTTGCCGCGCAGGCGGGAAACAACCC
>CESQ01077301.1_pt1 | contig 19722 bp, 14 predicted proteins | sample 361401 | NCBI WGS metagenome assembly CESQ01 (sample SAMEA2622119, study PRJEB7988) | marine metagenome | isolation source: saline water (ENVO:00002010), including | reverse complement strand
CATGCTAATTTGACAAGTGTAGAGATAGAAAATATTGCTGAAATTAAGACAAAAATTTCTGATAGTGCTAATTCAATATTCATATATGATACATCAAAAGATAGTGATGGTGGTGCATGGAGAAAGAGAACACAAGATGCTTCATGGTATAATGAAGGACCAGGACAGTATAGAGGAGCAAGAAAAGAATTTCCTGCTGTTGCAGTACTTGTTGCCGAAGAACGTAAATTAACAATATATGATGGTGATGATCCTAATCTTCCAATGTGGATGGTTTTTATATCCAGTGGTTATGGTCAGTCAGCATCACACGTAATACAGGTAGGTTCTGGATCGCCTGGTTCTCTTCTAATTAAAGATATTCATATGCTCAATGGGCAGTTAGTAGTAGCTCAGAGCCAAGGATCTGATAGTTATGGATCTCCTGTAATTAATTTTATATCAGAAAGAGCTGTGAGAATGGATCCACAATCTGGTGAAGGTGGACGTTGGTTTGGTAATATTTCACAGAGAAATACTAATCAAGAATGGTATCAGTATGGTGGATATCAAGTTCTTAGTTCTAGAATAAATTGCTGCACACAGTTTGTTGATACTCATGCTGATGTTGATAAGGATACTGGATTACCAAGACCTACAATTTTTATCGGATGTGTTGGAAGTGTGAGTCAGATTCATAGTGATGAAACTGTTGATACTGATACAGCTGCACCTGGCAGTGCATATAGTTGTATAGCAATGACTGATGTTAATTCTAAAGGTCAGGTAGTTTGTGTGTTTCAGAATGGTAATGTTATTGTGACTTATATGTATGAGTTACAAGACAAGGTTGATTGTAATGATGATGGTGGTATGAAACATTATTATTACAATGGTGCAATGAATCTTTATCCAAGTATTCGCTGGCATCCAGGATCTGAAAAAGTAACTTGGGTGGATGACGATAAACTTGCACTATCAAATGGTGTAGGTATGAACTTATATTTACCTGAAGATAGTGGATCATCAAGTGGAAACACTCCTAGTTCTAGGGATAATACAGGTGGTGGTACTAGAACATATGCTTTCTTAAATAGGCATTATCCCACTGGATACTTACGTAGTATGAATCCTGTATGTACATGTGCAAGTACCAATACTGATACTTTAACAGCATCTGCTCAGATATTAAGTAATGGGGGTTTTAATAGCAATATAACTGGATGGACTGATCTATCAGGATCTGGATCTAGTATTTCTTGGAATTCAGGAAATTCAAGAATGGATCTGAATGGTGCAGTAAATTATGCAAGAGCACATACAACTTTCACTACAGTAGTTGGTGACTGGTATATGGTATGGACAAAACCATTATCTGTATCTCCAAATGTATTTGGTAGTAATCAAGAATTAAATATATGGGTAGGAACAACACAGTATCCTTCTACTGGATATGATCATATGGCTAGGACAAGATATAAACATGGTGTTACTGATGTAAATGAACCAATTACGGCTACATTCAGAGCAACACAAACTACAACTCATATAGTTTTAGAGAGTGGATGGAACGTTGCTGTTGATAATGTTTATGCAATGAGAGTTGCAGAGGATGTTGGTTCTCATAATGGACAATTAAATCCTGGTGGTTCTAATTTCTCTGTTAATGGACAACAACTTAATAAAGGATTTAGAGTATATGGTAATGTTTCAAGAACTCAAGCAGCAACTGGTTCAGAAATAGTAACTTATAATCTGTCTAATAATGCATCAACGTATTTGGAACAACCATATAATCATGAATTGAATTTCTTACAAAATAGTAGTAATAGTTATACTGTAATGGCATGGGGAGCACCTACACCAACAAATGCTGGTTGGAAACCATTAATTTCATTAGATCATTGGAATGGTAGTAAGCAATGGTTCTGTGGAGCACTTGATAAGATGGCTTTACATGGTGGTGCTATTGGAAATACTATTCTAGAAGCAGATCAGTTATATTTTATGTGTTGGGTAAGAAATGGTAATAGTGGTACAAATTATGCTTATCTTAATGGAAGACTTGATGGAACTAATACTGATAGTAATGTTGCTGCTGCAAACCAAACATTAATTATTGGTGCTAGACACGCAAATGGTCAAATAAGTACAGAAGTAGGTGGTGGTATTACTGATGGTGGTCATTGGTCAAAGGTAGCTTTAGTTCGTATCTCAGCAGGATATACAGATGCTGATATGATTAATCGAATTTATAATGAGGAAAGAAAATTGTTTATGCCAAATGCTAAATGTACTTTATATGATAGTAATTTAATAAGAGGTCATTCTTATGATAAAGACACAGGACTTCTACACGTTCTTTCAAATACTAGACGTGATGATTTTAGTGGATTGGTTAGAATAAATAGTGAAAGTAGATTATCTGCAGGTGTAACAGGTCATCGTACTATCAGTTCTGTTAATGGTATGATTGTGGAGGAAGAATAATGCCAGCAAGAGTTACAAAACCAGCATTTAATTTAAGAGATAAATTAACCCAACTTGATGGAACAGTTCCATATGAGAAGATGCCAACTGGGAGTATTTGGCTTTTAAATCATACAACTAGTGCAACTCGAACTAATGTTAGTAGTAACCAAACTTGGACATCACTTGGTGGTCTTTCAATAGATGTTATTCAAAGAACTATAGGTAGTACACTATGGGTTGAACATAATTTCACTATGGAATTACAAGATGGATGTAATGGACTTCATTTTAGAGTATATCGAGAGGTAGTTGGGAGTAGTTGGGGTGCAATACAAGTTTATCTTCATTCTCAGCATTCACATTGGTCAACTAGTACACCTGACTGGACTGGACCTGGTACAATTTATCTAACCTTTATGGATGAACCAAATGTACCTCTTGGTCAGAAAATAAGATACTATGTTCAGTGTTATAAAGAAGCTGGTAACAATCTTTATTCTAATTATGGACAAGATGAATCAGGTATTCAAAACACAGTATGGGAGATTAAAAAATGAAAATAGGTATAGAACACGCAATACGAGCATTGCATCCTGATGCACAGTTTACAATGGTTGATGATGACATTACTGAATGGCATTCATCAGGTATAACCCAACCAAACAGAAAAGATCTTAATGCAAAGGTTACTGAATTACAAAACGCAGAACCTCATAGACTTCTTCGTATAGAAAGAAATCGTCGTTTGCAAGCAACTGATTGGAGAGCATCTTCTGATCTTACAATATCTAATGATTGGAAATCGTATCGACAAGCATTGCGAGACCTTCCTGCACTTTCTACACCAAAATTAGATTCTAATGATAATTTAGATTTGACTTCCGTAGAGTGGCCATCTGAGCCATCATCTTGACAAAGTATTATACATATGATATGATGCTTGGGAAAAGTAATCAGTTCATATGAATGACGATGTAGTAAATCGCACTATTGTTGATGTGTGTAATAGATCTTTCCTTATCATTTCTGATGAGGGTGAAGAGAGAAAGGTGGTATGTGAAACTACAGAACAGTTTATGGATGTTATGAAAGTTGTAACTGATTTACTTGAACCTGAGCGAATAAAATATTCGGATCTTTCCATCTATGAAAAAACAAAATGAACCCAAAATAAAATCTAATTTTGGTACATGTCATAATTATAGTAAATTGAAAAAGGAGGGATTAGTTGATAAACAAAAAACTGAAGAAGAATGGATTCGTCTTCAAAGAACTGGTGGTGGTGCAGAGACTTAATCTCTGCCTAACTAAATAGAACATAGAAATATCTTGTCAAAAATAAAGCGATGCCTCTTAATAAGCTAGAGAATTTTATAAAGAATACCGAGGGTCGTATTCTTTATGTTAATCCAAGTGATCTTGATTCGACTGATGCCATCGAGAATCAAGGAAACTCACTGACTAAACCTTTTAAAACGATTCAGAGAGCATTGCTAGAAGCAGCAAGATTCTCATGGGTTAAAGGATCAGATAATGATATAGTTGAGAAGACAACAATATTATTATATCCTGGTGAGCATTTAATAGATAACCGTCCTGGTTATGGTATTCTAACAGAAGATAATACAGCAAAAGCAAAATCCCCTTCTGGTGTTAAAACAGTTGCTTCGACAGAATTAACATTAACACCTTCATCTAATTTTGATTTAACGCAAGAAGATAACGTACTCTATAAGTTTAATAGTATTGATGGTGGTGTAATTGTTCCTCGTGGTACATCACTTGTTGGACTAGATTTAAGAAAGACAAAAGTTAGACCAAAATATGTTCCAAACCCTACAGATCCTAATGTAAAGGATACTGCACTCTTTAGGATAACTGGTGCTTGTTATTTCTGGCAATTTACTACTTTTGATGGTGATGAAGATGGTTTAGTTTATACTGATCCTGCTGATTTCAGTTCAACTCATGTTGCTAAACCAACATTCTCTCACCACAAACTTACCATTTTTGAATATGCTGATGGTATAAACGTCCGTGATGATAAAGGATTCACATTAACTGACCTTGCTATGTACTATAGTAAGTTGTCTAATGCCTTTAATCCAGCATCTGGTAGAGATGTTACTGAGAAATATCCTTCTGCATCTGGTGGATTCTCTCCACAACGTCCTGAGTATGAGATTGTTGGTGCATTTGCAACTGATCCAATTTCTATCTCAGAGATTATTTCTGGTAATGGATCTACACCAGGTAATGTAATTACAGTTACCACTAATACTGATCATGGATTAAATAGAGGAACTCCTATTAAAATAAAAGGGGTTGGTGTCGCTAATTATAATGTTTCTACAGTAGTTACAGGAGTTGATCCTACTGATAAAAAGAAATTTACATATTCCTTAGAGTTTGTACCTGCAAACCTTCCACCAAAACCAAATGTGGATGCTGCAACAGTAACGATTGAGACTGATACTGTATCTGGTGCTTCTCCATACATCTTTAACTGCTCTTTACGTTCTGTATGGGGTATGAATGGTATGTTTGCTGATGGTGCTAAAGCAACTGGTTTCCGTTCAGTTGTTGCTGCACAGTTCACTGGTGTATCACTACAGAAAGATGACCGTGCATTCTTGAAATATGATGCAAGTGGTCGTGGATATGAAGAAATATCAACTACCAAGGTAACTGGAACAGATTTATCTAGTGGTTCATCCTCATTAAATGAACAGAAAGTATATCATTTGGATAGTGGTGCTATCTATAAGAGTGATTGGGAAACAACTCATATTAAGGCAACCAATGATGCTGTTATGCAGTTGGTTTCTATCTTTGCTATTGGTTATACTCGTCACTTTGATGTTCAAGCTGGATCTGACTATAGTTTAACTAACTCTAACTCTAACTTTGGACAACTATCATTAGTATCTACTGGATTTAAGAAGAAAGCATTTACTAAGGATGATAAGGCAATAGTAACTTCTGTTATTACTCCAAGGGCAATAACAGCAGAAGAAGAACAAATTGATTGGCAAGCAATTGATGTTGCATTAACATGCTCTGCAAATAAAGGAAATCAATTATATCTTTATAAATGGACTGACCCCAATAATAAACCACCAGTATTGATTCAAGGATATAGGGTTGGTGCTAAATCTAATGATCAATTAACTATTTTAGTTGGTAATAATGAGCATACTGCTACCATTAATATGGTAGATTCTTTTAATGGCACTCAAGCTGTTGGAACAAGCAGTGCTTCTAAAAATTATCCTGTAACTAATGTATCAAATAGTGTTCTTACTATTGGTACTCATGGATTACAAACAGGTGAGAAGATACTTATAATCGCTGATGATGGAGATCTTCCAGAGAATATTGAAGCAGATAAAATATATTATGCAATAACTGGATCACCATTAGCAGCAAATCAAGTTAAGATTGCATCATCTCTTACCAATGCTAATAATGGTACTGCAATTACTTTATATCATAGTGGATCAAAACTTAATGTTATAAGTAGAGTTTCTGATAAAGATGCAGGTGATGTTGGATCACCTATTCAGTATGATACTACCAATAATAACTGGTTTATTCATACTGATCTTTCAACTACTGGTGGTGGTGGAACTCCTGCTCCAGATGCTGGTACTACTACTAGTCAATCTTGTAGTGCAATATGGAAAGAGATTGCTGGACAAGGAACTGCAGGTCTTAGTGCCAGAACGGATGATAGTTATCTTAAGAGAACACCAGATTCCAGAAGTCTTGATGAAAAACTTTATAAGTTAAGAGTTGTAATTCCTAAAGAGTTTGATAATTCTAAGAATCCAGAAGAAGGATTTATTATTCAATCATCTAGTTCTACTGGTTTCCGTACTGATGCTGATGCTGATGTATCTGCAATTACTCAGAATACTCCAATACTTAGTGGAGAGGATTATGGTTATAATAGAAATCTAAGTTTCATTAGTACATGTACTGCAGCTTCAGGTACTGCTACACTTTTAAGTGAATTGCCACATGGAGTTAATGTGGGTGATTCTATTATAGTTAAAAATATAAGTGATACTGTTAATACTACAGGAGATTCTACTAAAGGATTTAATGGAACATTTAAGGTAACATCAGTAGATAATAGTCATCAATTTAAGTATTCATTGACAGATACTGATGGTATATTACATACTACTGGATTAATGAATAATGACATTAATTCTAGAACAACAAATCTTCCTAGATTTGAAAGAAATGATTGTCAAAATAACTATTACATCTATAGGAATGATGTAATTAGTCCTTATATTGAAGATACTCAAGATGGTGTTTATCATCTTTATGTTGTTAATGCTGGTAATAATGTTGGAGTAGCTCAATTCAGTGATCTTGGTTATAGTCAGAATGTAACTGATTTATATCCACAGTTAGATAGAGATAATGTTGATGATAACCCACAAGCAGCTGCCTCTTATGCTAGAAGATCTCCATTAGGTGATGTAACAACAAATGACCTTAAGAAGAGTCTTACTAGGGAGTCTGTAGATAAATTCCTTACTGATTTCCATATTGGTGTTCCTATTAGTGGAGTTTCTACAACATATACTAGTGCAACTGATGGAACTGCTCTTATTACATTCTCTAGAGAGCATGGATATAATAGTATCTACAGTGATGGTAGCATTATATACGCAGCAGGTAGTGGTGGTACTGCAGGTACATATTATAATGTTAAATTATTTGATACAGGTACTGTTGATTGGAGAGGTGCATTAGGAAAAGTTACTGTTACTGGTACTACTATTTCTGCAGTTGAAATTACATCTGGTGGTTCTGGATATTCAGCAAGTGGTGGAATATTAGATGTTGATTCAACTCAACATTCAGGTCTTCCAACAGGTGGTAAAGTTCAATTTACGGGATTAGTTAATAGTGTTATTGGAAACGCTGTTCAGATAACAGGTGTAAGTACTAGTACCAGTGGTCTTTATAGAATTAGTGATGTTAGTGCTAAGAATAGAATAACTGTTGAAGTTAATAATAGTGATCCTACTATTGATGTTGGTCAATACGCATTGAATATTGCACCATCACTTACAGTATTATCGCATTCTTATGATAGTGTGGAGAAGATATTAACTATTACTACTCATATCTCTCATGGATTGAGTTTAGGTAATAAGATTAGAATTTTAGAAACTACAAGAAATAATCTTGGTGATTTTATCGTTAATGAAATAGTTGATAAGGATACTTTCACAGTTTCATCTGCTACAGATGTGTCTGCCATTTCTAATGCTTCTTCCTTTATCTTACCTCATGGTTTATCTGCCAATGATAAGAGTTCTGATAAGGATGCGGAGAATTTAGGTGCTAGAGGTTTATCTTTCTATGATAATCAGACTATAACTCTTGCTAGTGTTCTTGCAAAAGCAGATACTACAATTAAATTAACTACTACTGCTAATGCAATCTATAGATTTGAACTTGGATCTTATGTTCAGGTTAATGATGAGATTATAAGAATTTCTAATAATCAATTATTTGGTAGTGGTGCTAATGAATTGCAGGTAATTCGTGGTTCATTGGGAACAAGTGCTGTTGCACATGATAATGGTACATTGGTCAAGAAAATTAAACCACTTGCTATTGAATTTAGAAGACCTTCTATTATTCGTGCTTCTGGTCATACATTTGAATATATTGGTTATGGTCCAGGTAACTATTCAACTGGTCTTCCACAGGTTCAGGTTAAGACATTAACTGAGGATGAGGATTACTTAGCACAGGCACAAGAAAGAGATTGTGGTACTGTTGTTTATACTGGTATGAACAGTAAGGGTGACTTTATCATTGGCAATAAGAAGATCAATTCTTCCACTGGTAAAGAAACTACATTTGATATTCCAGTACCAACTGTAACTGGACAAGATCCATCTAGATTATCTGTTGTCTTTGATGAAGTTATTGTTAAAGAAAGACTGTTGGTTGAGGGTGGTAAGTCTAATCAATTATTGACTGAATTTAATGGTCCAGTAACATTTAGAAATACTGTTACCTTTAAATCTACAGAGATCCATGATGGAGATCAGATTTATAGCGGTCAATTAGAAGTTAGATCTACATTAAATTCATTTACTCCCAATACTGGTTCAATTATAACCAGAGGTGGTATTGGTGCTAGAGGTAATATGAATATTGGTGGTAGTTTTTATGTTGGTGCTATTCATAATGTAACTCCAGGTAATGGAGGTATTAGTACATCAGGTGATTTCATTGGATATGGTGCTACATTCCGAAATGGTTTAAATGTTTCTAGTGGTAATTTAACTGTTAATGGAACAGGAACATTTGGTGGTGCTGTAGTTGCTGGTGGTTCTATAACTGCTTCTGGAGACTCAACAGTTAGTGGTAATATTACTACTGATGGTGGTACATTCGATGCTATTCGAGTTGGAGTTACTGGTTCAAATCTTATTGATTGCTTCCCTAATGTCACAAATACACCAGCAAACCAAGGTGGTAAAGGTAGTGGAAATATAATTTTGAGAGGTGAAGATCGGGAAGGTAAAGGTGTTTATGTAACGACTGGGGCTGCTGGTGGTAGTGCAAAATATATTGCTAAGTTTGAACAACATTCAACCTCTAATAAGGGACATTTTGAGTTACTTTACGATGGTCAAACTAGAATTATAAGTGAATCTTGGGGAACTGAAATCAAAGGTGGTGAATTAAGATGTAATGATGATATTGTTGCATTCTTTGCTTCAGCATCTGATCAAAATCTAAAAGATAATATCACTCTTATTGAAGATCCTCTTGCTAAAGTATTGTCAATTAGTGGTAATACATTTAACTGGAATGAAAAATCAGCCCGTGAAGGTACGCTTGATACTGGTGTAATAGCACAACAAGTTGAAGCACTAGGACTTCCAGGTTTGGTTAAAACTAAGGAGGATGGATTCAAAACTGTTCATTATGATAAGTTAATACCACTTCTAATAGAAGCAATTAAGGAACTAAATGCTAAGGTTGATGCTTTGAGTTAAGTATGAGTCAAATTTTTAATATTTTCCCCACTACAGTGTATGTTGGGGAAATGAGTGACCATGACAATTATAAGAAAAGTTTTTATGATGTGTATCATAAATTCGATTATGAGGAAACTGAGTATAATAATACTGTTAGTGAAAATACTGGTAATCCAAATATAATACATCTGGAAGATAGTCTTGAACCAATATTCGATGAGATTATTTCTCACGTGAAAAAATATACTAGTGAGGTATTGGGATATAAGGATATTTTTCAATATATGGTTACTAAAAGTTGGTTATCCAGAACTAGAGATGAAAAAGAAATTCCTTGGCACATACATTCTACGAGTCATATTTCTTTTTGTTACTACTTGAATATGCCACCCAAGGCACATAAATTAAAATTTAGTAATCCTCATAATAAAAATAGTTTATGGCTTGGTAATAAGGAAGGAAAATATGATAGTTTACAAATGATTGAAAAATATAATGAAAGAAATGCAGAAACATTTTTTATTGATCCACCAGAAGGTCATGTTGCATTATTTCCAAGTAGTTTAATGCATAGTACTGAATCTATTGAAGGGTTTGAAGGTGAAAGATTGGCAATTGTTGGTGACATTACTTTAGTCCTAAAAGAACATTTACTTGGTTTCTCAACAGGATACATTCATCCTCAATATTGGAAAATTTACTAAATAATTAAAAAAAATATACAATGACTATAAACAAGACCACTGGAGATGCAATAAAATTTTCTGATATAGCATCAGAATTTGGTTATCCTAGCAATGTTGGAGGTAATCGAAATGGACTTGGGAAGTATCGTGTAAGTGAAACATACGGTGCTTTAGTTAATATACCATTAGATACTAATGCTGGAGCAACACTGAATAAAGACATACCACAGGCAGGTGCGATTAGATTTAGTGATTTCTATAAAGCAAGATTGAATATGGTAGTTGATTTATATACAGGTGCAACTACAACAAGACAGAATATTAAAGATAAGTACAACAACAATGATGTAAATGTTGTTGGTGGTTTTATTTCAAAACCTTCTAGTACGTCAGGAAAGAAAGTAATAGGGCATATTAATAAAAAAATAGGGTCTGTTAAAGCAGATGAAGATCAATCTAAAGTTGCTGTTAGGAGTGGTATATGGGATACGGATACTGATTTTACTATCAATCTTGGACCTGATGCCGAAGTTTTTGGTGCTGGTGGTGATGGTGGTGATGCTGGATGGAATTGTTATTTGAATAATCAAACTATTCCCCCAAATAATCCTAATGTAGGAAATAATGCACCATATAATGCAACCAGTGCTTTAGGTGTAGAACAGACACCAGCAACGGTTATCAATAATGGTTATATTCAGACTGGATACGGTGGAGGCGGTGGAGGTGGTTATGCTGCTTGTAATCCTAGTAAATCTGGTTGGGATCCTCGTGCTGGAGGCGGTGGAGGCGGTGGAGGTGCTGGATTTCCAAACGGTGAAGGCGGATTAAAAAATGATGTTGATGGTGATGATCCTACTGATGGTGATGATTCCACAGACAAAGTTAGAGGACTTGGTGGATCCAAACAAACTAACGGATGTGCTGTTGGTGGCGATGGTGGTAATGGTGGAGATCCTAGTAATGTTGCTACTGATGGTATTACTGGAACTTCTTCTAGATGGTATGGTAAAGAGTGTGAGAGATATGGTGGAGATAAAGGTATAGATGGAAATGCTATAAGAGTTACAACTGGTGCTGCATCTGGAGTTAGTTGTGTCTTTAGTTCTTCAAATAGTCAGTCACCATATTCAACTGGATCTGTATGGAGTCATTCTAATTCTGCACCTAATAATAATGCAGGTACTATTACATCTGGTCCTAGTGTATTTGGTCTTGGTGGAACACAACAGAGTAGTCAAACTATTAATTGTACTGTAGGTACTACAATAGGTGGAATAGTTGTTACTGATCCAATTTCAAGTGTAACATGGTCTGAGCATAACATTGTAGAAACTGCATGGGTTTATTCAAGATTGGGTGGTGGTAATGCAAGCACACCAAACTGGTCACAGTTCTTGGTTGATTATGGTATGTATCCATCAAATACTGATGTTTTAGTAACAACTTCACCACATGCTGGTACTTGGTATTCATTTCTCGCTGCAGGAACATATTCAATAGATTTCCAAGTAGATAATACTGCAATGGTATATTGGAATGGTGTTCTAATAGGATCAAACGGAAGTAGTCCTCATAACACTACAACAACCTTAAGTCTTCCTGTTCCTAATAGTAATTCACATAACTTTTTAACTATTTTAGTTTCAAACGTTGATAATGGGGGTGGATGGGCAACTAACCCTGCTGGTTTAGCATTTGAATTAAAGAATCCTTCAGGAACAGTAATACAAAGATCTGATAATCCATTTCCTACCTTAGCACAACAATATACTGCTTGGGGATGGGGAACATTTTTACAGAATTATAATGTATTTCCACTTGATACTAGTTCTGGAATACCTAGAGAACCTTATTATAATCAATGGTTATCTACTGATTATTCAATCGTAGTTTCAAATGCTGGTAATGTGACAGTAGAAGCTGCTGTTGATGGTCAGGCAACATTTAAATGGAATGGTACTACTATAGGATCTACAACTAATAAGTCTGGTAGTGATACTTTTACAGTTAGTAATGTTCCTGCTGGTACTCATATATTAAATGTTGCACAGCGTAATGATCGTAATAATATTAATGATTATTGGTACTTGAATCCAGGTGGAGTTGGATTTGTTGTTCGAGATGTGACAAATAATACAATTAAGACATCGAGAAATACTGGTTCCCAACCATCATCACCTAGAGCAAGGATTCAATTAGCAAATAATAATAGAACCATACAGTGTGAAGATACTCCAATAGGAGGAGATAATGATTATGATGATTTAGTTATAAATTGTACTTCTGGTGAATTTAGTATAACCAGTGCAACAAATCCAGCAACATTTTTATGGACTGCTCCTAGTACTGCTGGTGGTGGTGTAAATATAATTAATAATGGTACAATTCATGGAACCACTGTCTATAATAGTACGGTAAGTTAGATTCTAATTCTATATTATGAAAATTATTTTTAAAATTATTGAGTATCTACCAGATACTAATCAAATACTTGTAAAATTTGCTAGACAAAATGCACCTAAACCAATAGATGATTATTCACCTGTTGCTATTGGATGTGGTACAATAGATACTCTTGATAATATTAATTTTATAGAATCTATATGTAATAGAGGAAAATCTTTAGTTGAACAACAAGAAAAAGAAGAACTAGTTTTGAATAAAAATATTTGTGAGGAAATAGAAGGAACTAGATTTGAGGATTATGTTGGTAAGGTTGTTGGTGCTGATATAAGTAATTTACCTAAAGTTAAAACTAGAAAATTGAAAAGAATTGATATAGAATGAATACATTTAATAGAATTTATAGATCACCTAAATTTTTTCTTTGTGCATATCACTGTGCAAAGGGTTCTACAACTACTGAATTGGTAGAAGAATGTTTTTCTCAATTTTCATTTGTATATTATGGTAATGCTACATCATATAATGTTGATGGTGATAAAGTAATGGTGGATAATATTATTGGAGATGGAAGTCTTATAGATGTTAGAAAATATATTGATTATACTGATTTTGGAATATACCATGAAGATACGAGAATTGTATCTTTTAATTCTTGGAAAAAAACTGATAAATGGGAAGGAAGACTTATAGATAGAAATGAATCTATAATATCATCTAGTAAGGGTTATTCTTGTGTATTATGTTTTGAGGGTATTTGTAATATAAATGGTAAAGATATTGGTGAATTAAATTATGCCAATCTTAAACAAGGAAAAGAATATATTATTAATATTCCACAGGATTCATACGTTGCTTTATTTGAATTATGTTAAGAGAGTTTTTACATGAATATTTGAATACATCTGCGGTTGCTGATGCTAAAGCATTACCGTTAGATAAATTTGAACAAAATATCTATGATTATGAAGGATTTCATTCTTATGTGCAGTATAGAGATAAAGAATTTCAAGTTCAAATATTTTTATTTCCATCATATATGATAGCACCAGAACATACTCATCCAAATGTTCATAGTTTTGAGGTTGGTTTGAGTGGTGACTTATGGTTTAGTCATGGTGGTAAATGGATATATCCCAAACATCCTGCATTACACTTTTATAAGAAGAATCGTTGCATACAAGTAGATAATATAGATATTCATGGTGCTTCCATTGGACCGAAAGGAGGAATGTTTTTATCAGTTCAGCAATGGTTAAATGGAGTTAAACCATCATGTGTTGGTAAAGATTATGATGGTTACGGTATTTCACCTGAACAAACTAAATATGAGGGTGTTAAGTTTAAATATAAAAAATTAGATTGGACGATGGCAGCATCAAAGGAAACTAGAAAACCACCTTGGGCATAATGATTACTAGAAAGGAATTACAAGATTTATATGAGTGGGGTTTAATAGCATCTGATACTAAAGTTAGAAGAGGTCTTGCATCTTATAGTAAGGTAGCATCTTTTGCTGAGAAGAAAGCAGACAAATATATTGGGCGTTATAAAGATTTTGGAACTTATATGGTTACTGGTAACTGGTTAAAGATGACTAGAAAATTAACTAATATAAGAAAAAGTGTGATGCCTGAACACATATATAAAATTCATCAAAATCCTGAAATATTATATTCTGGTTATGCTAATTTAAAACCTGGATATTATATAAAACCCCATAAAGATCCTGATGTTTATAGTGAAAGATATAAAAGAGTTCAAATACCTTTATCAATTCCTAAAAATTGTTATATGACTTGGGAAGATGGTAGGAGGATATATTGGAAGGATGGAGAACCTCAAGTATGGTATGTTATGGATCATATGCACTCTGGCAATAATGATTCTAATAAAAATGCCAAATTATTATTTCTTGACGTAAAACTTGACACAGAAGTTATGATAAATAACTAAAAATCTAATGTTATAGATGGCGAATATCAGAAAGAGTTTTAATTTTCGTGCAGGTGTTCAAGTTGATGAAGACAACTTCGTAGTAGATTCGCTTGGGAAAGTTGGAATCGGCACTACGGTTCCTGAACAATTCTTAGATGTCAGAGGGAGATCTAAGATTGTTGGATTGTTAACTGTAACGAGTATAGAGACTGAAAATATTAAATCTGTTGGAATAGCAACATTTAATAAAATAGAAGTTGGTAATGCAATAATAGCAAATGCAGAGACAGGAGACTTAACTGCTACTAAATTTGTTGGTGATGGATCTTCACTTACTGGGATGTCAGAATCACAGTGGGTTGATATTGATGTTGGTTTAGGATTTACAAGTATATACAATACTGGATTTGTTGGTATATCTACTAGCGATCCAAGATTTACATTGCAGATTGGTGGAAATAATGCTTTAGGTAGTTTCCAAAATGGTGTTGGTATAAACTCTGCTGGTGGTATTGTTGCTACTGGTGTTGTAACAGCAACCACATTCAAGGGAAATCTTGAGGGTAATGTAACTGGTGATATTACTGGTAATTTAAGAGGATCTACTTTAAATGTTACTGGTGTATCTACACTTGGAGTATCAACATTTACTGGTGATGTAAGTTTTGGTTCTAACGCATTGTTTGGTGATAATGATAGAGCAATCTTCGGAGGTGAATCAGATTTACAAATATATCATTCGGGAGCAAGCAGTTTTATAGAAGATACTGGAACAGGTAATTTAGTTCTAATAGCAAGTCGTCTTGATATTCAAGATACTTCTGGTAATGAATTATTATTAGCAGAAGGTGGGCAATATATAAAATTGAATTATGGTGCTACTGAAAGAATAAGGACAAGTACCACTGGTGTTACTGTTAATGGTGTTGTTGATGCAGCAGAATTTGATGGTGATGTTATTGCTGGTATTGCAACCATATCTACTAGATTAGATCTTGGTACTCTGAATCTTGGATTGGGAACTGCCACTCCACAGAGTCCTATTCATGTATCTAATGTTGGTCTTTCATCTATTTTAGTAGAAAGTGGTGGTCAAGAATCGGTTGTTACTGTTGCTAGAGGATTAAATACAGACCAAAATTCTGGTACTATTAGATTTGGTAAGCAGAGTGCTACAGTTCCATATAGTAATGATAATTCATTAGATATTATTAATAATGATATTGGTAATCTTAATTTCTACTTAGAAGGTGGTACTCCTGGTATTGGTACAGGTGATTTCCATTGGTTAAGGAGAAGGAATTTTAGTCGTTTGATGACACTTACTTATGGAGGTAAATTAGGAATTGGTCTTACAAATCCTACCGATACCTTACATGTGGATGGTACTTCTTATGTTACTGGTAGTTCTGTTGTTGGATCAAATCTTGTTGTTAATAACAATGCAACTGTTACTGGAAACTTAAATGTTTCTGGATCATTTACTCCTGAATCCATAGCAACTAATTTAACTGGTAATGTTAATGCTCAAAGTGGTATATCTACATTTAATACACTTAATGTATCTGATACTATAACTTCAGCATATGTTGGTATTGGTACTACTGTACCAAATATCCCTCTTTCTATTAATGAAGATAGTGATAAGAGATTTTTTGTTAATACTAGAGGTAGAATCGGTGTCGGAACAGATTATATTAATGATGACATACATTTGAATGTTGCTGGTAGAGCATGGATGACTGCGATTGGTATTGGTACTACCAATCCATCTTCAGCAGTTGATTTCCGTTATGCTGGATGGGATACTGATGGTACTGGTGGTACAGGATCATTCTTATTACCACCAAAGGTTAATTTAACTGAAAGAGGACAATTAACTAATCTTAGTGAAGGTGCTTTCATCTACAACACAACCAATAATAGGTTGGAAGTTTATTCTGGTTCTACACTTGCTTGGACAGCAGTAGGAAGTGGTGGAGGTGGTGGTGCAGGTGCAATGAATGATCTATCTGACGTTGATACTGCTACAACTGCACCACAGAATAATCAAGTATTGAAATGGGTTGCTGCAAGCAGTAAGTGGGAACCTGCTGATGATCTATCTGGCGGTGGTAGTGGTAGTGGATTCTTTAAACAAGTAACCAATAATAATACTATTGGTATTGGTACTACTGCTAATGTTTCTGTTGGTCCAACCGCTATCAGTTACTCAACATTGGGTGCTGGTGTTGCTGGATTAACTGTTCATGGTGGTCTTGCTATTGCTGATGGTGTAATTGAAGCACCAGCAGGTGAGAATAAGATACCTTCACTCTATGCAAACTTGGCAGCATTACCTAATGCAGGAACATATCATGGTATGTTTGCTCACGTTCATTCTGAAGGAAAGGGATATTTTGCACACGCTGGTAATTGGTTAGAATTAGTCAATAAAGATACCAGTGGTAATGTATCATTAGGTGGTGATTTAGATGTAGTAGGCAATTTGGAAGTTGGAACAGGTTCAACAACATATACCAATGGATTAATTGTCAGTAAGCAAGGTGCAGAGTTCCAAGGTGTTGTTACTGCTTCATCCTTCAGTGGTGAGACTCTTAAGAGTAGAGCATATGTTCATGGAACTACAGGTAGTCTAGCGGTTAATGCTACTGGTGGTCTTAGTATTACAGGACATAAATCATACGCTTTGTTGAATGTAGGTGTCTCTACAGCAGCATGGGTAAGACTATATACTGATAGTGATAGTCGTGGTGATGATGCTGGTCGTAGTATTGGCGAAGATCCATCACCAGGTAGTGGAGTGATTGCTGATATTGTTACTACAGGATTCTCAACTTCACAAGTTGTTTCTCCTGGAACTATTGGATTTAATAATGATGCTTCACCAAGTCAGACGATCTATGTATCAGTCAAAAACATGGGAATACAGACACAACCCGTGACAGTTAACTTACAAATTCTACAACTAGAATCAAACTCATAAGAAAAAATGGCAATTACAACGACAACTATCTACGCTGCTGCGGGATATGCAAGAACTGATGTTATTAATCAGATAGAAAGTGCTTTCAACTGGTTGGGTTTTAATGCTGGACCTGTGAGTGGCATGGTAACAATGCAATCGGGAACAAGTGGTGGTGGTACGGTATCAGGAGATTATCTCAACTCCACACTTTACAATTTATCTCAAAAATCTACAAGTGGTAGTGGAACTGGTGCAACATTTGATGTTTATAGAAGTAGTGGAAATGTCAATAAGGTAAGACCAAATAGACCTGGATCTGGTTATGCACAAAATGATACAGTTACCATAGATGCTGCTGATATGGGTACTGGTGCTGCTGATTTAATTGTGACTGTACAAGTTGATGGTAATGCGTCACCTACTGCTTATGGATCTGCTACAACATTGTTCCATAAAGAAAACGCAGTAGGAACTACATATCCTTATGGAGTTACAAGACATACTGTTGGTGTAGGTAAAACTTATGGTGATACTTATAGAGCATATAAAGTAACAAGTGATACTAGACTTCAGGTAAGAACTGGATCTAGTTTTAGTCCTTTTAAAACAGCAGGTCAATATGAGAATTATGGTGGATATTATATCTCACCTGGTTTTAGAGGAGATCATGTTTTTGATATGGTATATAATAATGATACTGATAAATTAAAAGTTGATTCTGCTGTACAACAAGCAGGTAGTTGGGATTCTAGAACCATTCAGGATTTGGCATTTGCTTCTTCTAGTACATATCCATTACAATTAAATGTTTTCAGATCTGCAATAGATACTAAATTTGCAGTATTATCATTTAGAGAAGGAACAAAACCAGCAACAACTCTTGAAGATAATACATATTTCACTTGGTTTGTTCATAACTATGAATCATCTTTATTTGATTTGGATTACTTCTTTCAAGGTGGAATAACTTGGATATATCCTGATATTGCTACTGGTTATGAGGAATTACATTGGAACTCATATTATGGAGATACGGGTAGTTATAACTACCAGAGGGGTTCTCAGAGATCAGCAGAAGCAGGATTCTCACCCTCTAGTGATTCTCAATCAAAGAATTTCAAGGAAACTATTTACAGTTCAAACGCATCAACAGATGATATAGGTGAAAGTTCTGGTTTTCCAAGAACAGTTGGTTGTTACTATAGAGATAATACATATGATGTTCAAAATAGAAGTGGTAATGGTGCTAGTGCAACAAGCGTAGGATATAAAGAATTAGAAGATGCAACTAATTACAATGCAGTTATTAAAGGACTACCAATAAATGCGATGTATGCACCTGTTCCATATTATATACCAGATGATTTTGCAGTAGTTCAATTTGATTATGCAAGTCCTGGTGCTAATATACAACAGGGTGATACAATTACTATCAGTGGTTCTGAGAAATGGACTGTAATTACTGGTTCTTATACCCAAACAACTAGAACTCGTGGTGTTTTATTCTGTGCGAGGACAACTTAATGGCAAATTATACTGCTGCTCAATTTAGCATATCTACTGCTACTCTTGATGGGTGGAATGATTCAAAACAATTTACTGTTCAATCGACTGCTGCTTTTACTATTCAAGAAACTGGTGCAGTCAATTTAACACCAAACTTTACACCATCTGATCTTACTATAAGCATCACCCCTAATGGTGGTGTTCGTGGGTGGAAGAGAGGAAATAGACCTAATGATGGTCTAATGTTCCCTAGAGGTAATTATTAGTCAAAATATGAGTCTGTATAGATACCTTTGTATCGTTGCAAGGGATCTTCTATAATACTTTAAGGCAACCAGTGGGAAAACTGGCACAAAACCCCCTCAAGGGGGTTTTTTAATGCTATAATATATCCATACAATCAAAGAGCATAGATGCAATTACGTCCTCATCAGGAAAAAGCATTGGAAGCACTAGCAAGACATTCTAAGGGACAAGTCATCGTACCTACAGGTGGTGGTAAGACTCTTATTGCTATTCAGGATGCTATTAGAGAATTTGATAAGGGTTGGAAGACTATTGTTGTAGTTGCTCCACGACTCCTATTAGCAGAGCAATTATGTTCTGAGTATATGGAAGTGATAAGAGAGAAATACAAATACGTTCAGGTAATGCACGTTCATAGTGGTGATACAAAGCACTTCAGCACAACTAAACCAGTAGAAATTGCTGAGTGGTGTAAGTTTAGTAAAGGTAGAAA
>CESQ01020300.1_pt1 | contig 19778 bp, 16 predicted proteins | sample 361401 | NCBI WGS metagenome assembly CESQ01 (sample SAMEA2622119, study PRJEB7988) | marine metagenome | isolation source: saline water (ENVO:00002010), including | reverse complement strand
ACGTGATAGCCGTTTGAACGCATTCCTAATCCATCTAGCCTTGCTATGGCGATTCTATCTATCACTATAGTACTCTCAGCGATTATCCCAGTCAGCTTCTCCCGCTCACGCTTCCTCTCCTGAAGCTTCCTAGAAATAAGCGGCATTTTCAGAATCTGGTCAATTTCATCCCCTCTCTGTAGTCCCTCCAGTACCGCCATCGCAGTACCCTCACTTACGTCGATAACTCTTCCCAACCAAACTGCAGGGTTATCTGAAAGGTACTCATCTCTGGTCACCCCCCCGCCGTCCAGCTTATCCACCCAGACCAATAGATCGTCTAGATCTGACAAATCAACCCTATTCTTTAGCAAATCATGAGCAATCCTAGCCGCTGATGGAGTCGCTCTCCAAACAGATATCACACCATTCTCATCTCCGACCGGCTTGTTTGACTGATGATGATCGATGCTCAGTCCACAGTCTGGATGCCTGGGCAAGTCGCAAACCGCTGTATTCCTGTCCATCAGATGATCCATCAATCCTGCACGCAACTCCCCAGGATGTCCAAAAACCACCTCTGAATCAGGCCACCATCTTCTGAGTATCGATGCTGTAACCACGCCATCCAAATCACTATCAGTTACTATTCTGCGTATATCCAGCGACAACGGATCTATCTCCATGAAAATCTCTGGGAAACTATCTACTCAAAGGTGCTTTTGGTCATTTCAATGACTAATGTTTTGACCCCGATGCCCGTACTGCGCTCATGACCTCCACTGATTCCAAGGTTATGGAGACCTCCTGCGGGCTTGTTCTGATTAACTATGACGCTATCCTCCTACTCCAATACCCACAGGGGCATTGGAGCTTTCCCAAAGGACATGTCGAAGATGGAGATGACAACCACTACGTGACGGCATCAAGGGAATTATTGGAGGAAACAGGAATCAGTACCCTGGACATAGATTCTAATTGGGAATACAGAACACAATATACCTTCAGAAAGAGAGGTAAGAAAACCACAAAACAGGTTTTTTGGTATATTGCCACTACAGATGAAATTGATGTAGAGCTCTCTGAAGAGCATACTAGCTACATCTGGCTAAACTATGAGGAAGCCGAGTCCATGCTCACATTCGACCAAGAGAAGGAGCTAATCAGATCAGCGATAATTCATATGAAAAAATCAGGCATTGTTACTTGACTCTAAACCCTCTTTCCCAGAGGGGTCCATAGGGCTTCGCCTTCTTCTCCAGTAAGCCAGCGGGAGAGGACGAAACAGTGGTCTGAGAGCCTGTTTAGATAGCTAATGACCTCAGTTCTGACCTCTTCACGAAGTGCACAAGCCTCTCTCTCCGCCCTACGGACAATGGTACGAGCCATATGCAGATTAGCTACTACAGGATTCCCCGTCGGGAGTACAAAGGACGAAAGAGGATCTAAATCTTCCAACATGTAATCCATCTCCTCTACCAATCGATTACCCGCATCCGCTCCTATTATCGACATCTGCTCTGGAACCCCTCCCGGAGGACAAGCACATTCAGCACCGACATCAAATAACTCCTGTTGGATTATACCTAGCATCCGATCAGCTTCAGCCAGACGACGGTCATTCCCCTTGGGTCTGTGATTTATCTCCGAACGCACGATGCCGATTGCCGAATTAGCCTCGTCTATTGTACCGTAAATAGCGACTCTGGGGTGCTCCTTTCCTACACGCGAGCCATCAACAAGAGAGGTTTCCCCTCCATCTCCGCCACCTGTGTGAACCTTCGTTATTCGGACCATCGAACCGTGCGGACAGGCGCAAGAATATCAAAGTCCCTAAATCACAGCTCCGAAAGACCATCCCGAATAGCGCCCGTCCAGGACTCGTCTACTGAATCCCAACCTCCCAGTTTCTCAAGCTCCAAATCGTGATACTCCTCATTTTCAGTATCTCCCATATGTCTGTGGATCAATACTAGGGCCGCATGACTCATTGCAGTTAACCACTGATCCTCTGAATGCCAAGACTTCTCAAAATGAGAAACGGCACCTCTTGGGCCTTTCAGCAAACCTCTCCTTACCTGCCTCAGACCAGACTTAGACCATGAAATCCCCTGAACACCTATTACCAGTCCTCTGAATGACAGATATATCTCAAGCGTCACGAGAACCGAAGCCAGAGCGAAAGAAACTAGTTGCTCAGTCTGATCATAATCGCTCCATCTTCCTGAAAGTAGGCTTATTGACCCCAAACATAGTAGCACTCCCCCAAAAGGAGCCACAACTACATCTCTGTGCGTAGTTGTCATATGTCTGACTCCAAAAACCACACCGAGACCACCTATGACGGCGGCTACAATCGCCGGAACCTCTTCTGACGTCGCCCTAGGAGCCGTGCTGGACAACCATAGAAGAACAGATATCGTCAACAACAAGGCTGAGAATCTCCCACTAATTTCTGGAAATGGTTGATGTCTGCTATACCAGAGGCATGCAGAACCCACTATCGCGAAAACAATAATCCAGAACCACACATCCATCACTCCGTTTCGAAACCGCCTTTCCATCCAGGCTCCCAGAACTTTTCATTATCTAGCCAACCAATCCATTCTTCGGCACTCGCTCTTAGTAGTCTGAAGGCCCTCCTGTCAAGTCCCTGTAACAACATATCATCTAGGTCTCCTCTTCGGTTTGCATCAGTCCACTCTACCTGCATTTCTCTAACTAGCGACTGTCCCGCAGAGGGGCTCTGATAGTTTCTCTCACAAACCGATCTGAGCTCCTGGAGCCACATCCTGGTCCCCTTTACATGTGGCGAATCCTCGACTACGGCCCTATCACGCTTACCAAAGGGCCACCATCCCATAAAACTCAATTCAACCAAGGGGTCCCCTCTATTCATTATTACGAATGTCCAAAGCCCTCCTTACGTACCATCAAACCATGGGACGTGTCATCGTACATCTCCATGGCCGACCAAAGGGACTCGGTACCAAGGATCTGATAGAGAGCTATAGTAAGAGAATCTCCTCATCTGGAATAGACATTGAGATTCATCCGGACAAGGTAACTACCTCGGATTACCAGGACAGGATAGAAACCAGAGGTGGCAAACTAATCATCCTAGACGAGTCTGGCAATCAATTCACCAGCTTAGAGGTCGCAAGCCTTCTATCGGATGTAGCTATCTCTGGAGAGAACCTAAACTTCGCTATCGGCCCCGTCGATGGGTTCAGTGAGGAATTCAAGTCCAGACACAGGATGATTTCGATATCAAGAATGACTCTCACCCATGAAATGGCTTCGGCCATTCTGTTAGAGCAACTGTACAGGGCCTCTGAGATAAATAGGGGTTCATCGTATCACAGAGTATGAGTTGGTCGATTATTTTCATCCACATGAACCACCTTCGGGCGGGTCTCACCCACCATAATCTCCTCAACTCCTGAGTATGCGAGTATAATCACCAAGTCACCGGGATTTATCAGGTGGGCAGCAGCGCCATTGATACATATCTCTCCTGATCCTCTGGGGCCCTCAATTACGTATGTCTCCAGCCGATTTCCGTTTGTTATGTCAAGAACGTGGACTCCCTCCCACTCAACCAGCCCGGACGCATCCATCAAGTCCCTGTCTATTTTGATTGATCCAACATAATCCAGATCGGCTGCAGTCACCGTGGCTCTGTGAATCTTCGAAGTAAGCATCCATCGCATTCTTCCCATGACGCTCCGAAGTCACCGACAGATTTCAACCCAACCAGTCACCACTGATACTCCAAGCCATCATTGATACTCTATTTCAGAATCGGGGGTATCTCTTCATAAGTCAAACAGCTCCTAACTACGTTACTGGTGTTGGCATGTCTGTTGGGAAAGTTCTAGGAAAGTTTAGTGGAGACCATAGAAAAGCACTCACGGCAGTAATGTTGGTGGGCATAATGCTCTTCAGTACGCAAATGTACTCTTTCCAAGATTTTGAAACATATGATGAGAAGTCTTCAGTAGTGAGCGATGGTCAAGATAGGCAGCCGTTCCAACAGAGCGGTCAAGCAGAGTGGCCACCGAGCGACATCTCCCAGCCAACGAGAGTCCAACAGCACTTTTTCAATCATCCAGCATTCACGGACCCCTCCTTCCATGATCAGATGTCCTACTACGGTAAGGTTTCGGATCCATCCGCACTGATGATGCAACCAGAATATGCCTTCTTCCTAGAGGAGACCGATGCTGAAGATCACGATAATGACGGTATTGGGGATCTTAGTGATCTAGACGATGATAATGATGGGATTAACGACCTGATAGAGATGTTCGACGGTTGTTTTGGAACCCATCCATTCGATCACGACAACGATGGTCAGTTAGATGAATTCGACTTCGACGATGACAACGATGGAATTCTAGAGGGGCCGATTGACTACAGTCAAGGGGCAGACCCAAGAAACGTATCCATGGACAGATATGTGGAACCAACAACAGTACACCCTTGGACTGGAACCCCGGTTGGAGTGGGCTACAGAGTAGATCAGAACCCCCTGGATCACGACAATGATGGAATCACCGATGATGATACTGACGGTTCAGGACCAGACTCCTTCGACGAGGACGACGACAACGACGGCAGAATAGATCAATTCGTATGGCCGTGCGATTTTGACTCAGACGGAACTCAGGACTACTTCGACTCCGACGACGATGATGATGGTGTCGAGGATCTCTGGGACTCCCATCCATGGGATTCTTCGATTACCACCAACATCACCACTACTGCATCAGACTGGGACACTGCAACAGAATGGGGAGCAACCGAGACAGTTTCGATATCGATCGGAGAGAACGGATTGAGTCCTGATAGAGTGACCATTGAGGAGGGAGATACAGTAGTTTGGACTAATGACGACTCCGAGACTCACAATGTCACAGCTGACGACGGCTCCTTCGACAGTGGCTCTATGAGTACAGGAGACACGTTCTCATTCACATTCTCATCCCAGGGGACTTGGACATTCACCGATCCCTCGACCGGACTTTCCCAGTTTGAAGGAAGAGTCACAGTTGGCGCGGAGACAAGCCAGACACTGCCAGACGCATTCAACTTGGACGAGGATATTTATGGAACTGACAAATTCAACTTCGTCACCAAGGAAAGAACAGTTTGGCACCCCAGAGGTCAAACGTTCACTCAGGTCATAGATGGAGATCTAGATGGGGATGGCATTCCTAATTTCGTAGACCCAGACAATGACAATGATGGGTCCCCAGATTCTGCAGACACAGACGATGACAACGACGGGCTCCTCGACATGTGGGATGTCGATGATGACAATGACGGGATTCCAGACTCCTGCATGCAGGTCGACACTAACTCTGATGGAAATGGAGATTTACCCAACTCTCAGCCAATAGGCATTCCCGGCATCGACTGTGAACTAGATTATGATAGGGATCTGGATGATGATCTTTACAGGCCAATAGACTCTGACTACGATCTCGTCTGGGATTGGAAGGACACAGATGTAGGGGGAGCCGTTCCGGCAGACAACCTACTTGGAAACCCCGCAAACGATCCAAACGATCTACCTTATGATTTGGACAATGATGGGATTGTAAATGAGCTAGATCCTTTCATGAACGCTACCAGCGATCAGGTTGCATCTTGGGACTGTCCAAGTTTAGAGAATCCAAATCCTGTCAACCCCGACCCTAGGTGTACAACTGAAAGAAAATCCTACACAGGAAACAACGATTGGGATGGAGACGGCTTCAATAACTGGGAAGATGTAGATGATGATAACGACGGGGTACTAGACTGGCTGGATATTGACGAGAACTGTGACCTCGATGATGATGCGGATCTCCACAATCTCAATGGCTCAATGTTCAGAGACGACGGTGCAAACGACATTGATACGGACATCGATGGCGACGGGCTCTCCAACGATATTGATTGGGATGACGACAATGATGGAATATCAGATCTATATGATCCAGACGATGGCAACTGTGGAGTGGTTGATAGCGATTCTACGGACCAGTTCGATAATTCATATTCGCATCAAGACGGCGATACAATAGATGGTAGTGACGACAGCTCAACATACACATTCCTTCAGCCCCTGAGGTGGGATCAGTTCTGGCATTTCAGCCCCTTCTTTGCTGAAAACCACGACTTCATCCTCCCCTACAACGGGTATCAGGAATCAACAGATCCTGCCACAGGAGTCACTACGATGGACTCTAATGGAGTAGTGCCTGAGATGTACTGGCACGTCATGATGAAGTGGAGCCCGTGGAATGGCAACAATTACTTCGATATCGATATGGATGGGGACTCCCTGATTAATGGAATCGATGTTGATATGGATGCCGACGGAATGCCAGATTGGTGGGATCAAGACGAAGGGTCAGATGGTAGGCTAGACGTCAATGATCCATCTTTTGGAGGATCTCTAAATGATGGAGAATGCGACCTATCGCTTTTCTATATGTACTTCCAGATCGGATTCCAACCAGTAGCATGTGGTGTAGAGCTGGCGTGGCTATACGGATGGCCCATTCTCGAGGAGACAGGACAAGGATTTGGAATCTACACATTACCATACTCCACTAGGCCAGACCCCCAATGGGATCAGGGATCTTACAACGGTAGCAACTCGAATGGCCAATGGACATGTAACAAAAATTGCTTCTGGTTTGATTTCAATGGCAACCAAGATGTAGGCCCAAGCTCGGCTGTTTCTTATGTTGACATCAAGGACAACAGAGATTTGTGGATTGCATTCGTTGGGGTTAATCGGGGTTTGTTCCAATGGGGGGCCGATTCCAATGCTAATATGTTCCCTGACGAGGTAGCTGACCTCCTCAACAATGACGTTGATCCCGATGACGATTGTGGAGCTCCTGTAGCTGGTAATATGGAACCTCAATGCATGTTCAATGATACTGCAGATTTAGATGACGACTTTGACGGGGTGTACGATCACTGGGACATAGACGACGATAATGATGGAGTATGGGACTTCCTCGACATAGACTCCAACGACGACCTGGATGACGATGCCAATACTGAACCACCGGGCTCTTTCTTCACAGGAACCAATTGTGAAGATGGAGACGATGATGGCACAGACACCGATCCCGATGATGACGGTTGGTATCAGGCTGTTTGGGACAAGGGGTTACTCGGTCAGGGACTGCTCTCTCCCCGATATTACGACGTAGACAATGACAATGATGGAATCCCAGACGGGGAGGATCCAGACGACGATAACAACGGAGTTTCAGACGCAGTCCAAGAAACCCTTCCAGGTTGCTTTACAGGTGAAGAGCAGAGTCCGTGGGATCATGATAATGATGGCATTCCAAACTGGGCAGATAACGACTGGGATGGCGATGGTATCGTCAATGTGATCGAGCAGTCCGGGGCCACTCCTTTCATCACCCCATGGGATCACGACAACGACGGACTAAGGGACGATATTGACGATGATGATGACGCAGATGGAATGAAGGACGAAGACGAAGTTATGCTATGGCCCACCCGTTTCGATTCAGAGTCCACCAACCCCTGGGACCACGATGACTTTGGTAATGGTTCTGGAATAGCCAATCCAACAGACCCCAGCACAGGGCCCGATGCTATCGATAATGACGATGATGCGGACGATAGAACAGACGTCGACTGGGATCATCTGGAAGAAGACTGGAACGGCTCGTCCGACTGGGACCAGGACAACGACGGAATACCCGACGAGGATGATAAGATACCAACAAGAATCACTCTCTCCACGGAGCAAGTCCTCTGGCTCGATGCGTTCTTCCCCGCCAAGTTCAATGGTAGCGTAGATTGGCTAGACCCTGAGCAGGGAGTCTTCACCAGAGCTCCAAACGTACCAGTACAAGTAATAATCGAGTGGGCCTCAAATGGCACTCTAGCTCTAGAGACCATTGATGTGCTAACGGATGAAAACGGGGAGTTCGAGGTTGGCCAATATCTATTCCCCGAGGATCTAGAAGTAGGGCCGTCTTCAACTTACAACATATATGCAGAAGTCACTGAGATGTTTGTCCATGATGGAGCTAACACAGAGCCCGTACCCGTAGAAGTCAGAGCGAACACCACTGTCGACTATGTAGCATGGACGTACTTCAGAAGTGATGAGCAACCACTCTTCGTTGACTACAAGGTTCACTATGCAGCAGACTGGGACAGGGGTATATTCGACAACAGGCTATCATACGCTCCGGTGTCATTCAATGTTTCAGGTGGTCCGTTTGGTAACACAACCAACCCCACTGTTTTCGATGGATATGGATATGGATACAGGGCTGACGAGGGAGGATGGATATCTCTCACATTCGTCCAAGAATCCGGTAGCCAAGGAATCTGGAAGCAGGTTCAATGGAACTCTACAATGGATAACGGTCCCGGTGCGATTCCCGGAGGATATGAGGAGATAGTATGGGATGATTTCTCAAAAACGCACAATGTTATCGGTAGGTACAACTACACTTCTACTAGCCTTCCAATAGGCGATTATACCTTTACTGCGTACTCTAGGCCAGATCTCGGCTCTGAACTTCCGTGGCCTTATCTTGAAGGAGATGAGTCCGACTCTTTCAACATCAGGTCTATGCACAGAATGTATGTCGAGGCTGACATAATCACTCCTTCAATACGTCCAGTATATTTCTGGGATGCTACCCAATTTACCGGCTCCACATTTGGAGCATGGAGAGCATTATTCCACTCACCATCATTGGCGAACGCCAATCTGGACTATCAAGACGTAAGCCTAGGTAAGCCCTACCCAATACTATGGGACGGAAACCCCCAGTCCCTTGCGGGAGAGGCTTCTAGGTTGAGACCATTCCTTTCATCCAATGGAACTCATTGGTTCATCGCCATGCAGAATGGAGGGGATTTCAACGTGCCCCCCTGTGGACCAGTTGATGCACTAGACCCAGACAGCGACGTCAGATGTGAGATAGTTCCAGAGATGTTTACTGGCGAGTCTCTAAGGGTGGTTGGATCTGTATGGAACCGTACGATGGTCCCATGGCCTCATGACCCAATGGCACTACAGGTAGATGTTGATGGAAACGGGGTATTTGCTGGCTCTACTGAGACTGGCTTCGCTAGGGTCCCCAGTATGATCGATGGAGTTGCACAGTTCGATTACAACTGGACCTGGTATTCCCAATACTCTGCAGGTGTTTTCGGAATAAGAGCCGACTTTACCAATTCAAACTACTACTTTACAGGTAACCAGACATCCGTTCTTGCTCCAACTGGGGCATATGTGAACGTCTCAGTTATCGGTACAACCGACTTCCAGTTCAGCTCTATTCCCCGACTTTATCGTGGTCAGAATGTAACTCTCGAAGCCCGACTCATAGACAACGCATTCCAACCAGTGAGGGACGCTCCAGTTAACTACACATGGTCAGCAGACAACTCTGCAGGTGTCGCAATCACCGATAACAATGGAGTACTAAAGATCAATCTAACCATTGACGAGTTCCATGAGCTAGGTAACTTCACTCTGGGTGTGACATACCCTGGCGATCCGTTTAGACAAGGAAGCTCCTCTGACACGAGCTTATGGGTTGTCTCCAGAACATATCTAAGCGTACAAAGTACCACTCCAAATTTACTTCAGGCGGGAGATATATGGGAATTCTCAGGCCAAGTAACAGACGATAACAGAACCGCTGTGGACAAAGATCTCGGTGAGGCACTAGACGGATGCTTAGAGAACGGTGGAGAGGTACTCCTAATAATGGAAGGTACCGATTTCGAAGACAGAACTCATCGGCAGATTATCGAGACCCTTTGTCCAAACGCGGGGTCGATTTACCATAACCTACTACTGAACCCACAACTCCTCAAGGACGACCCCAACTCATTCCTTCCCGATGGTTTCGGGCCCGTCAATGTGATACTCAGGTTTGCAGAAAATCTTCCTCATGAGGGTTGTGAACCCCTTGATGCCGACGCTCTGGAAACGTCCGGGGCTTGGGACCCTTGTGCGTTAGTCGTCAATAGCGATCACTACCGGAAGGTATTGCAGTTCCAAGTAGATGGGTTTAGCCTGATAGGTAGGACCCAGTTATCAGTTGATGATCAGATAGTATACACTTCTGAAATAGACCCCACCACCGGACAGGCCATAGAAAAGCCGATGATAGTTACGGGCCAGCTAACCGATGAACTCGGCTCGAACCTGTCCAACAGAGCAATCAGAATCACCTATGAGATGGTAGATGCTTCTCTGGGCGTTATTTCATGTATTCCGGGAACTACCGATGCTAATGGGTTCTTCGAAATCGTTTGCCCATTATCCGGAGTTACCGCCGGTCAGGCAAGAGTCAATATTCAGTTCAACTCATATGAGAACAATGACAGATACAGATACAGCAACTCTTCGTCAACAAGAATATTCCCTGTATTCTCCAACTCGACAATGCAGATTATGGAAGTTGGCCCATTCAGGTCCGATGTAGACACGTACACATTCCAAAACGGCTCAGAGTTCCCTGTCGTGTATCTGAAGGAGTCATTCCACGTAGAGGCACTCTTGACACAGGTCAACGGCAACCCAATAGGAGGCAAGTGCCTGAATATTTACATCAATCCAGAGACCAATACACGACCTATCGGGACCATGATTACTGAAGACGGAACTGGTTGGGTGAAGTGGTTCTCAGGAGATCCCGATGACAATCCGAGTAGAAGGGGGATAGAGCCAGACGGAGAATCCCTCGAGGGCTTCCGGACATTGAGAGTCGCATATGAGCCCGATAGGGAGCTCCCAGGAGGATGCAGAGCGGAGACCACTCCAGTAGTCAACAGCTCATTCATGGACATGGAGGTCCTTGTAAGGAGCAGGGTGGATATCCTCCTGAAGAACCACTGGTCCGATCCGGTCGGATACAAGCCCGGAGATGATATCACGGGCTCGGTGGCCATCCTGAGAGACAGACTCGATGTCGCCGTCGCTGGAGAGACAGTGATCTTCAAGATACAATACTGGAATGGTACTGGATGGATCAATATCCCTCCTCAGTACGATGTTACAAACGAGCAGGGAGAGGCAGAGTTCAACTTCACATACCTAGGAGAGGATGTACCATTCGCAGGCGAATGCGGTGAGATAGATACTTTCGGAAACCCATGGCCGTGTGCGGTAGACGGTAAATGGCAAGTAACCGTTCACTTCCAAGAATCCTCTTTCTATCAAGGAGAGGATTTGGAAAACACTCCTCTAATTCGTTTGGATACGACACAACCAGAGGGTCAAACGAGCTTCTTCACGGCTCAGGTTACTGTAGTACTGCTCATTGCACTCTCGTTCGCATTACTAATCGGGGCGATAATGTATAGGAACTACGCAGAGCGCAGAAGAATAGAGATTATCCGAGGTATTCTAACCGACTCCCTGATGTCTCTGAAGGCATCGAATGACTTCATTCAGACGATATTCAACTGCTACAAGGATCTAGTCAGGTTCTTCAGGAAGAGAGGGGCAATGAAGAAGGTGTACGAGACTACTAGAGAGTTCGAGGACGCACTCAACTCCATGCTCGGAGGAATAGCCCCTCCAGAAGATCTCGACGAGTTCTTTGCCATATTCGAAGAAGCGAGATACTCCAATCATGAAATTGGTGCCGAACAGAGAGACCGTGCAATATCGACATTACAGTCGATAATCAATCACATGACAGTCTCCCTAGGGGATAGCGTGCTTATGAGGACCTCAGACAATGAGTCGTCAATGTACGGGTCCGTTACACGTGCAGGTGAATTCATCGACTCAGAAGGACAAGTGAGGCTAGCAGGGGTAGACGAGGACGATCCCGACTCAGGGTTCAGGATTTGATTGCTAAAGAGGCTCTTTGAGGGGGAAACCACCCCCCTCACAGAGCCCGTAGCATTCATAACAAGGCCTCAGGTGGCCCGCCTACCCAAGTAACGTCGAGGGAGTCATATGAGTAAGAAGAACAGAAAGACCAACCAATCCCTTATCGCCCTAATTGGCGATTTGAAGGAGCAGAGCAGGTCCACCGGTTCGGCACTATGGCGAGACGTGGCGCTACGACTCGAAGCGAGTCGTAGCAATTGGGCAGAACCAAACCTGAGCCGCCTGTCAAGGCATGCTTCCACTGAGGACATGGTCCTCGTTCCAGGTAAGCTACTTGGCAGTGGAGAGGTAGAGGGAAAGCCCAGCGTCGCCGCCTACAGTGTCAGCTCCGGAGCTAGGACCAAGATCGAAGGCGCAGGAGGGCGCGTCCTTACCATCAGGGAACTGATGAAGGAAAACCCCGAAGGAAAGGGGGTGAGAATCCTTGGATGAACAACACACACTAGTCTACGATGCTAGCGATAAAATCCTCGGAAGACTTGCCAGTCACGTCGCTTCTCAGATGCTAACCGCCAGAAAGAGTGGAAAGCAGCAGAGGGTAATAATCCTAAACGCAGAGAATGCAATAGTATCCGGGCCTAAGAAGAGGGTCTTTGGCAAGTATAGGGCGAAATATGAGCTCAATCACGCTCGCAAGGGACCTTTCTACCCAAGGATGCCAGACCAGATATTCAAGAGAACGGTTAGAGGAATGCTACCGTACCAGAAGAATAGCAGTGGAAGGAACTCTCTGAGAGACCTTAGAGTAATGATCGGGACTCCCTCCAACCTAAGCGGAGAAGAGCTACCTGATGGGCATCAGTGGGGAGACACATCAACTATAGACAAGCCCCTGCCGCTAAAGTTTGTCAGACTCGGAGATATTAGCGAGGCCCTGGGAATCGACTCAACAAGATGGAGTGCTGAATAGTATGGCTAGGAAGAAGAGCAAGAAAATTTCAGTGAACACCAGTGGAAAGAGGAAGACGGCCGTTGCCAGAGCAACCGTCAGAAAGGGACAGGGCAGAGTCAGAGTCAATGGTGAGCCTATTCACATCATGGGCCCTAGTTTAGCACAGAGAAAGGCACTAGAGCCCGTTCAGATTGCAGAAGCAATGAACAGACTAGGAGATGTCGATGTATATGTCGATGTAGTAGGCGGGGGCCAAATGGGCCAAGTGGATGCTATTCGTACTGCAATAGCCCGCGGACTAGTAAAATGGAACGGTGGAGCAGAGGGAGATGACGAGGAACTTAGAGATGAATACCTAAGATTCGACAGAAGCCTTCTAGTGAATGATCCAAGGCGTAAGGAACCCAAGCACCAAATGGGACGCGGTGCTAGGAAGAAGTGGCAGAAGTCATACAGGTAGGTGAAAAGAGTGATTATTCCAGTCAGATGTTGGAGCTGTGGCAAGGTTATTGCCCACGCATATGCAGATTACAAAAAGGCAGTCGAATCGGGTGAAGACCCTCAGAAGGCCATGGATGACGCAGGCCTCGAGAGATACTGTTGCAGGAGGATGTTCCTCTCACACGTCGAACTCATAGACGAGGTCGCCCCGTTCAGCGTTCCTCGAGAGAATTGATGTAGCGACAGGGCTTTCAAATGATGCTCTCACGCTTCAATCCCACAAGGGGCCTGTAGGTTAGCTTGGCCTATACTTCGCGGCTGGGGGTCGCGCGACCCAGGTTCAAATCCTGGCAGGCCCACCACCAAATACTGCAGGGCATACTTCTGGTACGTTTTCGTACAACCAAGACGTAACTTGAAGGGACCCGCCCCCTCTCGTCGAACATGGCAGAAGACGCCAACGATGAGAGGGCAAAAATCCTCAAAATCAATGATCTAGCGAATCTTCTCTCATACCACTCGAACAAGTATTACAATGAAGCCTCCCCCGAGATTAGTGACTCCGAATTCGACTCCTTGAGGGACGAGCTGGAGTCCCTGGACCCGAATCATCCACAACTTTCCAGAGTGGGGGCAGATCCGGCTCCCGGCTCGGTAAAGATTGTGCATGAGTTCCCAATGAGGAGCTTGGATAAGGCCAATACCGAGCAACAAGTCCTCCATTTCGTATCTCAGACTACAGCAAAGGGTAGGAGGTTCGTGTGTCAGCCTAAGTTAGATGGTTCTGCTCTTTCGCTAGAGTACAGGAGAGGCAGACTCGTGAGGGCCGCCACCAGGGGTAATGGAACCAGGGGAGAGGACGTAACAGCAAACGTAAGGAGAATTCCAAATGTCCCAGATAAGCTAGCTTGGGATGGAGATTGTCATATTAGAGGGGAAGTGGTCATGTTACTGGAGATATTCCAGCAGAAATATTCCGACATAGCCCCCAATCCGAGAAATCTAGCCGCTGGCTCGCTTAGACAGAAGAGCATCGATGCTGGAAAGGGACGGGCAGAGGACTTGGCCTTCTTCGCGTATGGAGTAGAATTTCCTTCGGGAGACTCCAAACATCCCGATAGTCCCAAACAACCAGAATTCAAATACGATTCAGAAGCTATTTCATGGCTATCTTCGATGGGGATACAGGTTGCTGGGAACGAGATCGTCTCGGGCTCTGAAGATCACGATACTTCGAATAAGATTATTGAAATCACTAAGAGATGGACCGAAAGCAGGTATTTAGAGCCATGGGAGATCGATGGCATCGTAATCAAACTGGACCGTCTGGACAAGAGAGAACTTCTTGGAATGACTGCACACCATCCTAGGTGGGCCCTAGCATGGAAGTTCCCTCCTCAGGAAGCGATTTCTGTACTCATGGGGGTAGATTGGCAGACCGGGAGAACAGGAAACGTGACCCCGGTCTCTAGGATCGCCCCAGTAATGGTATCCGGAGTCACGGTCGAGAATACCACCCTACACAACAAGGGCGAAGTAGAGAGGCTGGGAATGTCCATCGGAGACAAGGTCAGAGTAGTAAGGAGAGGCGATGTAATCCCCAAAATAATAGAAGTCCTGGGCAAGGCCACGGCGGATGACCTCGAAGGAAGAGCCCATTCAGACGGGTCCCCATTCAATCAGGAACTGCCTGAGGCCTCTGAAATCATAGTCCCCACCAAATGCCCTCGCTGTGAAACCATACTAGTCGTGGACGGGGCATTCCTAAAGTGCAACAACTTGGACTGCCCTTCCAGATTAGAGCGTACCGTTCTATACTGGTGCAGGAAACTCGAACTGGATGGAATCGGAGAAAAACTTGCCGAGCAACTATGCTCTTCTGGGCTAGTCTCTAGCCTCGCGGATCTCTACAGGCTCGATGAAAGGAAGAGAGAGCTACTTTCTTTAGATAGGATGGCCGAAAAGTCAGCAAACAACATACTCAAAGAGCTAGAGAATAGTAAGTCGATGACGCTCAGCACTTTCATTTCTGCATTGGGGTTGCCTAGAATCGGTCCCGAGATAGCGATGCTGATATGCTCTGAGGTAGAGACTTTGGACGAACTGATAGACATGCTATCAAATAGAGAAGAAGCAGTTGAAAGACTAGTCAAAATAGATAGAATCGGAGAAGTAGTAGCCAATCTACTATTGGATGGTATTTCGAATAGAAAAGAATCGATAATTGACCTGCATTCAAAGATAGTGATAGTTGAGGAAAGTAAGGTAGTTTCGCAAGGGACGTTGAATGGGGAGACCTTCTGCATAACAGGAACCCTGAGTAGACCTAGGAAAGAGATAGCACTCTCAATAAAAGCGCAAGGGGGCAAAGTAGTCTCATCGGTATCAGGCAATCTCGATTTCCTGGTTTCTGGAGACTCATCAGGATCAAAGATGGAGAAGGCAACAAGACTGGGTGTGAAGATAATCAGCGAGGACGAGCTTGATGAGCTACTGGGAGGAGGAATTCTAACAGATATTCCAATACCTAGACAATCAACTCTCGGTGAGTTCTGATTAACCATACATCGTACTAGGGGCACTAACCACGTCAGGCTCAGAGTTCAGATGCAAGGCCATCATCTCCCTTATTTGCCCCTCAATCCTTTGCGCTTCTTCCATCAGTGGCTCAGGGTCAAGCTTCACCGCTGGAAGCAGACCATCTAGGCACTCGATAATACGAGCCGCGGCTCTAGCATCGGGGATCCCCCCTCCACTGAACTCTCCCCCCGACTCTGCAATTATGGCCAAGGAATCCATCTTCCTCCTGCGACTCTCACCAAGCATGACTCCAGTCATTCCCCCGACAACACCTTGCTTCAGGAGAGTAGCACCAATTTCTTCCAGCATCTCTCTAGACTTCTCATTAGAACCGATACCTACCACGGTATCTGGACTCTTATCTTCGTCGAATATCGAGTGTTTTTGACCCTCTCCGTGTGCATAAGAATCTATCATTATTGACATTCCAGCACCAGATTCCGACATCCAGTCCAGAATTTCACTCGCAATCGGTAACTTCAACTCGGGAGATATTTGAATCTCTGAGGCGATAAGTACCACCTTATCGCACTTATCCACGTTACAAATGGGAACTCCGCTATAGAGCCTAATGGGAGGAAGAGGACTGCCGTCCTGGACCAGACAAACCGGAGGCAATCCCGAGTGACGAATACCCCCTACAAGCTCTAAGCCAAGCTTGTCCACGAGAAAATGTGCCACGATGCTACTCACAAAACCCTCTGATGGAAAACAACTGATCACCAAGGCCTCATCGAACTCCGAACCACTCTCGATATCTATCACGGGTATCTCACTCATGACTCCCGATTAATGCAAGTGCTTCTAACAGTTAGCCCGTACGGTGTCATAGGTGAAACGCACGGAGGCATCACATGGATGAAGGATTTGTAGCCCACCAACTGTCACCATCCTCTTGGAGTAGATACGAGGATTGCCCCCGGAAATACTGGCTTTCCAGACAGAGGCTCCCCCGAAAGGCCAGTATGCCAGCATCCATGGGAACAGCAGTCCACAATTCTGTCGAGGACCTATGTAATCTGGATATCGAGGACAGGGGCCTAGATGAAGCCGAATGGCTTCCCCCCACCGCAAAAGCGATTCTAGATAGGCACTGGCAGATCGAAAAAGAAATTTTCATGGAGACTCCAAGACACCCTAGGTGGAAAGACGAGATGATCACAAAAGCTCATGACGGACTCGTTGGCGCATTGAATATACTGTTCTCAAAATCAGGAATAGAGAAAGTTTCTCTTTCCGAGGTGACGATAGGGATGTGGAAACAAGTACAGTCAATCGTCCTAGCTAACGAAGGAACTCTGGTATCAGAGTGTGGTAGGTTAATGGGCAGGCTAGATCTACTGGTTGCAGACATTGACGAAAATGGAAAATCAATTGGATGGATTGTTGCCGATTTGAAAACCGGGAGGCCCCCAAAGGTCAGCTTGAATGAGAAGGTTAGCAGGCAACTCCGATTCTACAGGGATCTCCTTAAGGAGAACAATCCAGATCACCCGCCCCTTCATGCCGAAGGATGGTACTCCTCCAATCAGACAATCCACAGGGCCGAGGGGCCATCGGTACTGGAAGACGCCTTCGTAGCATGGGAAGGGATGAGGTACAGTGAGACGCCGTTCGAGGGAACTCCCGCCTCAACCGCATGCGGATTTTGTGAGTGGAAAGCATGGTGTCCAACTTGGTGGGTGGCTCGAAGGGATGGAATACTTCCCCCAGGGGGTATTTTCAGGGATGAAGTAGTGAATATTATTCGATTTGACAGTGATTCAGGAGCTACTCTGTTCGAGAGAGCCCCCCCAATCGGAGATACCGGAGATGTGGGTAGTTCGGAGAACAAATTCGGTGCACTACTAAGGGACCAAGCCCTCTCTCAGATGAGAGAGCTGGTAGACTCGGGATATCAGGGTCCCGTTTATCTTGGTAGTGCAAAGGCAGACGGCAAGATAATGCATCTCGGGGACTGGTCGGAGATACTGCCTTGGTCTCCCCTGAACAAATCTCTAATCTAAAGACTCGATAAGGTCATGAATAGGTCTTTGGAAGCTATCAGGATACTCTTTCATTAGATTCCAAAGTAGAAGTAGCGAGGCACTAGCATCAGCGTCGGCCCTGTGAGCTCGTTCTAGATCAATCCCATATCTATCACATAGGTCACCCAGACGATGCCTACCGGGAACTCTAAGCTTCCTAGCTATTTTCAGAGTATCAACGAAACCTCTTATCCGAGGAGGCTCTATTCCCGCTCTAAGACACTCCATCTTGATGAATCCCCAATCGAATCCTATGACATTGTGGCCAACAATGACCGCATCCTCCATCATCTCCGATATCTTCTCTGAATGATCGGAGAAGCTACCCATCCCCTTAACATCTGAGTTTGTGATTCCATGGACACTGCTCGCCTGCTCAGGGATTTTCTGCTCGGGATCTACCAGGGAGCACAGACTGATATGCTTACCATCAGAATCACTACCTACCATCGCATACTCTACGATCCTCTCGGACCTACAATCAAAGCCAGTTGTTTCCAAGTCGAAACCGATGACCTTCATTCCATCAAATGGCCGAGGCATGAATGACCCTAGACGGCGATGTCCATGAACTATCGCAATCAACAGAAGTGAGTTCACCAATCCAACAGCCATATATTGTGAAACGTTGCATGAACATCATGATACGCAATACCAAGTATCCGACATTTCTGATTGTAGCATCACTGGTGATGGTTTCTTTCTCAGGTTGCACAGGTCTCGGTAGTAATGTCCCCAATGCAAAAATATCGGCAGACCAGACCGAGATAAACCTAGGCGAGACAGTTAATTTCGATGCTAGGGAGTCCACCACGCCAAGCCCAACGATCATCGATGAGTTCCAGTGGGACTTCGGAGACGGGGGCTCAAAAACCACCAAACAGGGAATTACCAGCTACACATTCGTGAGTCCAGGCTATCATGATGTGGAGGTGACCGTACTGAATGATGATGGAGAGATCGATAGAGACTCCATTTCTATATTCGTCAACGCACCACCTACAATCGTCCTTGAAATGCCCACTTTCATCAAATCTGGCGAGACGGCCATCTTGGATGCTAGCGAATCATTCGATCCTGAGGGAGCGGGAATTGAAGTAATGTGGGATTTCAACATATTCTCCGACTCCAACAATGACGGTGATCCTGCCAATGACGCCGACTCGACCCTTAGAATCGCAGAACTGATGATAGATCAAGCGGGAAATAGAACAGGTTCAGTTACAGTGGTTGATGACAAGGGGGCAGTATCAACAACCAGTTGGAATCTAATGGTAGTATCGAGAGTCTTCAACATCGTTTGGGAGGAACAGATAGTCGAAGCAAACTGGAACGGATATCTGGAGCAGGGCGAATCAGTAGTATACGAGCATGAGCCTGGTTTGGGAGGAAGGGTAATCCAACTAAACTCAACCCTTACACTTTCACGGGAACTGATACCCATCATGCTCCCAGAGGACAACTTCACCTTCTCCCTCGATATGGAGTCCGGATGGAGCACCTTCGCATCCACATCACAGGACAACATAACTGAGAACTCCAGCGCTTCCATAGACAGAGGCGAGATGAACTCCTACCCAGATAGTGGATACACCCTCTCCGCCGACTCCAAGGAATCTCTCGAACAACAGCTATTGAACCAAGCTGGAGAGAGATTCGGCCAAGGAACATGGACTTGGATAATTACGGCAGACCAATGCGACCCGGACCTGCCTGTGGATGGAGTAGACCCGGACCAGGGCAATGATTGGGACCTTACAGTGACAGTGGTTGTCATGGTTCTCAGAATCAGCGAAGTAGGTCCGTGAGGCTACTGTCCCTGTGCGAAGTGCTTTGAACTCCTCTCGCCTGCGTTAGACATGGTCAAGTCGATGGAGATAACCAAGCTGTCCGTCAGAGAGAAGCTGGTAGTCGATGTCAGCGTCTGGATGAACAA
>CESQ01042050.1_pt1 | contig 19813 bp, 14 predicted proteins | sample 361401 | NCBI WGS metagenome assembly CESQ01 (sample SAMEA2622119, study PRJEB7988) | marine metagenome | isolation source: saline water (ENVO:00002010), including | reverse complement strand
TCTGCACCACCAGTATTTGTAAATGCTTCTGTACGATTTGCAAGCGTTAAGTAATCTTTACTTTCTTTATAAAACCCTTCAACCTTTAATGATGCGAATGCACCGATACGTTGCTCAATACCAATTTCGTACTGAGTAGAACGTTCAGGTTTTAGTGCAGGGTTTTCAGATGCAGTAGCGTTACCAGCTAAGATATCAGCTGAAAGCTGTGAATCTGATAAATATAGATAGGACATTGGAACTGATTGCCAGTGTGTTCCGTAGTTCGCACGAAATACTGTACGATCGGATACTGGGAATGAGATACCAATTCTAGGGTGTGTAGCAGTTTCTTTCTTTGTTTTCTTCCAAACAAAATTACCGTTACCGTCACCGTTTCTATCTACACGCTGTCTATTAAAGTATAGGTGGTTGAAACCGTCTGAGTCTCCATATCCATCTCCATCTGAGTCTGGAGCCATTGCACCAGTATCAATAGATTCCATAGAAACCCCAACTTGAACAACCACATCTTTAAACTCAAGTTTGTCTTGAATGTAGAAACGTGTTTGTGTTGGTTCTGCAGGAGCTAACATATGATTATTTTGATTATATGTTCCGTCCCACTCATTACCAAAAATATCGTAACCAAGGTTGGTTACATATAGAGCTCTATAGTTAATAAATGCCCAGTCTGCTGGATCGCTACCTGCAGCAAGAATTTCTGCATCAGTCGCTACTCCATCAAAGTTAGCATCTACTTGGCTAATTGCTCTCGCAACACCTGAAGCGCTAAGACCATAACGAGTAATTTCGTGGTTGTCTACTGAACCACCAATTTTAAACTCATTGTAACCAATTTGGTTGGTGTAGTCAAAGCTTAAGGTATTTGTAGTAGTTTTTCTTGTATCGTAACCTGTGTATTGTGAACCATAACCTGCTACACCAATAAATTCATCTGGTGATAGTGGGTTAAATCCAGTACCGTCACGTTTATAATAGTTTGCTGAACCAAATGCTTTAGTTCTTCTACCATATGCTTCAATGTCATGCAGGTAATTTTCATTACCGCCTGTTGTTTCATATGTTTGATTTGAAAGTGAAACCTTAACATAAGATAGCGGACTAATAGTATATCTGAAGTTTGCATATCCCATAGCGAAATCTGATTCATTAATATATGAACCCGCTGTTCCACCTAGAACTCTGCTCCAGCTATAGCTGTGTCCAGTATAATCATAAGCCTGTGTACCAAGCTTAACACGTAATGGACCAAAATCCATTGTCATGTTACCGTTAATAGTAACACGTTCGTTGTCATCTTGTGGCTGTTGTCCGTACATACGCTCATAGTTACTATATACAACATATGTTGTGTCATAAGCTGCAACCCCAGAAGCCAACAATGCTGGATCTGTTTGGTTGTCTCTAATTACAGTTTCAATATGTGCAATTTTGTTACCGTTTGCGTCATTACCATAAACAAAGCCATCAGTACCGTCGCTGTAATAGTCAGCAGGAACTTCAAGCATTGGCATAGCATCGAATTTCGGGAAGTAACTATAAGAAACGTCTCCCGCTTTTTCTTTTGCTTCAACAGACAAATATACTTTTACGTTGTCGCTGATTGGACCACCAAAGTCAAAGTTGACGTTTTGATATCCATCAGAATATAATTTGTCAGGATCAGTATCGGCATCGGCCCCTAAGGACATTTCTGCTCCTACTTTTGATCTCCATTGTGTACCACCAGTTTTGGTAGTAATATTTACAATCCCTCCATTAGCACCACCGTATTCGGCAGAGAAACCTCCAGTTTGCACTGAAATTTCTTGTAATGCTGATTGAGAGTTACCGTTTAGTAGGTTGCTTCCACTGTAAACATCTTTTACAGGAACGCCGTCGACATAGTATCTACTATCTCCACTTCTACTTCCACGGAAATATCCATTAACAACACCTGTTTGAAGGTTAACAATATTTGATACCCCTCTTACAGCAAATGCATCAATCAACTCTTTATCAACAACACGAGTTGTATTTGTAGCATTTGGATTAATTAATGGTCTTTCTCTTGTTACTGTTACTTCTTGACCAGCAACTGAGGCAACATCTAGTGCAAAATCAACTGTGGTTGTAAAACCAACAGAAGTTCTTACTCCAGCTTCTACAACTGTTGTGTAACCGATATACTCGGCTCTTAAGCTATAGTCACCTACAGGAACGTCAAGAATATAGTATCTACCTAATTGATCGGTAGCCGCACCTAAGTTTGAACCCTCTACAACAACGTTTGCTCCAACCAATGCATTACCATCGGCGTCAGTAACAACCCCTGCTAATTTAGCAGTAGTTGACTGTGCAAACATTACAGTAGGAAGAACAAGAAGCGCAATTAACATACGTAGTTTTCTCATTATTCTACCTCCAAATGAGTTTTTATATACAAACTTTAATTTGTTATTTTGTTTCATTCATTTACCCTATATATATATTAATGTATATATAATTTTCAAATTCATACATACTTTCTACAGTATATATATACCACTTTTGGGGGACACGTATCCCATCAAAAATGAAATCCATTTAAATTGAGGAAAGTTTTTCCGGATGTCAATACTTTTTTAGTATTGGGCTCTCCGTCGACAAATTAAATAAAAAAAATAAGCAATCTCTTTTTTTTTATCAAATATTGGGGCTTTTTTTAAAAAATCTTATTTTGGGTTAAGCTGCTAAAGCGCCATTATTTGGTTTACAACATCTTGATTTAATGGAAACATTGGGTGGTTTTGTAATCGCGGAATCATTTGTTTTAAATCTGGGTTTCCCGCAAAAACTTGTTCTAGCATGGGCTTTGCAATGTCAAACTTTCCTTCCGTGCAAAGGATGACCGCTCCCCAAAACAAGAGCTCTACATTTTCTGGGTAAAGCTCAGACGCCTTGTTGTATGCACCTAAAGCTTCGTCTAGCTTCCCTTGGGCTGAAAGAATATCTCCCTCGTTTGCATAAATATATGCTTTTTGAATTTGCATTAGTCGCCCCAACTCTCCTAGGGGGTCTGGGTGATCGTCTACTCTAATATCGTATATTTTTGAACTTAAAAGGTTGTCTACCTTCTCTTTTGGAACCACTAACAGGGCCGCAGATTGGCGACCTCGAAGATCTCCTCCAGCTTCTTCTGCAGCAACTAGAGCCGCATACAGCCTGTCTGCAAGAGAGCCTTTTGTGGTAAGATATGCCAACTCCATAGCTTCTGGAACGCCAGGGTTTGCCATAATGTTTGCTTGTATAGCATAGCCCGCTCCCTCTAGTCCGGAAGCAAAGCTCACACAGTCTTCTCCGGTGTAGGATGCAGACTGGCCATCAATTCGCACAACGCCAATTTGGCGAACATTTCTTTCTGTATCTTGTGCTGTTAGTTTGTTAATCGCTGTTTTTGCGCTATACCCCCTAGACATTAAGTGTAATAATTCGGGCCCATATTCTGGGCGAACAAAAGACTGTGTCGCTACAACTCCAACGCCCGGCTCCGCCCACGTTACAAGAGAGCCAACCGAAAACCAATGGCTTTGAACAGCCACGCCCATCTGTCCTGTTTCCTGATCTACTGCTACAATAGAATATGTGCTCACCGGTCTTAGCGGTTTGTGTTCTTGGCAAAAAACTGTCCCGAACACCAAAAGTGTTATTATAGTGCGATTAATTGATATCATAGCTCACCTCTATGTCTTTTTTGTATTTGTCTAAAATTGTTGTATCAAATTTTTTGTCTTTAAGAGAATAATTAAAAAACTCTAAAATTGATCTATTCATAATATTTTTAATTTTATTTTTTGAAATATCTCCGAAATCAGATATCGGAATTGTAAGCGGTCTTCCTTGAATATATGTCTGTTTATAGTCTGTAAAGTCAACGTGAAGACTGTTTTCAACATAAACAACAAAAGAGTTTGTATTGTTTTCTAATATGATGTTATGAATATCAAAATTAATCTTCCCAGATTCGGAGTTATTTATGTCGCCACCTATATCTATATTCAAATACTCCTCTTGGCCTAGGTGCAGGAATGGTTTGTTGGTTTTTGTAGAAAAAGTTTTTTTGTCTAAGGGGAAAAACCACCCATCAAATGCTACTGCCGACTTAATGCGCTTATCATTTATTAGTCCGTGATAGCTGGTTCCTGCTCCCATGGAGTGTCCCATCATTCCCACGCGTTCAAAATCAATCATGTTATAATAAGGGTTTGATATGGACCCTTGTAGGGTGTTTTTTGAAATTTCATCTAATATAAACGCAATATCTGAATATCGATATCGTATCAGTTGGTTTGCATAGTACTTTTTGCTATATATTGTTTGTTCGCTCCACGTGATGTTGGATTGATATATAGCCGGGGTACCCTCTTCATCAAAAGTAATAGAGGCATTATAGGTGTGGTTGGGGGCAATCACAACATATCCATTACTTACCAGTGCTTCAACTTGTGATAGGTTTTGGGTTGCAACCCCTCCGTCGCCATGGGAAAACAATATCAATGGAAATTTTTCTCCCTCTACTGGGTGCGCTCCTTGGACAGCGCTTGACATTAGTTGTGCTCCATGTCTTATAAAATTCACCGGGACATTAAGGGTGCTCGCCATAGCGTCTAATGTTTTATTAGGAAACACTATATGGGTTGTTTTTTGATAACCCTCCTTCATTTGTGCAGGATACCAAATTTGTACTTGTAGTTTTCTAAGGTCCGTTGGGTCTGTTGTGTATTGTTCGCTCCTTGATTCGTCTGTCCAGAAAAAGACTTGGGTGCCAATACTGTAGGGCCCGCTTGGCTTATCAATTGATTCCATTGGAACTGCTATCTTTCCAACAAAAGCGCAACTGTTAAACAATAAAAAAGCTGAAAAAATAAGCGTTTTGAAAGTATTCTTTTGGTATATGAAATCCACGACATAAATTACACCTTATCAACAACATCAAAAAGTGCAAAATAATAAAAGCAACATTTCTGTTATAATTGGCGCCCAGTGGGGCGACGAAGGTAAGGGCAAGATTACCGACTTTTTCTCTGCGCAATCTCAGTATGTTGTGCGGTTTCAGGGAGGAAACAATGCTGGGCACACAATTATTTTGGATGACAAAACCTTAAAATTACACTTAATTCCTTCTGGTGTTTTACATCCAAGGTGCAAGCTTGTAATCGGTAGTGGCGTAGTAATCGACCCCTCTGTTCTAATTAGAGAAATTGATTTATTAAAAAAAGAGGGGCTGGGGGTTAATTTATTAATTAGTGATCGCGCTCACCTTATTATGCCCTATCATGTTGATATTGATCACCATCTAACTGCGCTACAAAATGATCTAGCCGCAGGAAGCACAAGGTCTGGAATTGCTCCGGTTTATGCAGATAAAATGTATCGCCACGGGCTGCGCATTGTTGACCTTTTAAACGAAAATGTTTTTGCAAAAAGATTAAAAAAGTCATTTACGTTTAATAAGAGGTTGGTAGAAAATGTTTTTGATGAAAAGTTTGACTATTCTTATGATTCAATTTTAAAACAATATTTAGAATACATAAAAATTATTAAACCGTACGTTGGAAACACCACCAAAGAACTAAGTAGCGCGGAAAAAGCGGGTGACTCCATTTTATTTGAAGGGGCGCAGGGCGCTTGTTTAGATGTTGATCATGGGCTATACCCCTTTACAACAAGCAGCAACACTATTGCCGGACAAATAGAGGCTGGCTCAGGGGTTGGTTTAAACAGGTCTAAGCGCATTGTTGGCATTGCTAAGGCATATTTAACTTATGTTGGTCGCGGCCCCCTTCCAACAGAAATCAAACCGCCATTAGAAGACACAATAAGAGGGGTTGGGCAAGAATATGGGACAACCACCGGGCGGGCGCGAAGAATTGGGTGGATTGACTTGGTTCAACTGAAGCATGCCAACCAGTTGAATGGCTTTTCTGAGCTGATTTTAACTAAGGTTGATGTTTTAACTGGACTACCAGAGGTTAAGCTTTGTGTAGCTTATGAGGTCGACGGAGAAAAAATTGACTATGTACCTTCAGACTTAGAGGTTTTCAATAAAATAAAGCCTGTTTATGAAACCCTTGGCGGTTGGGCTTCGTTGCCAAAAAAAATTAATAGTTTTGATGAGTGCCCCCCAGAACTTCAGGTGTTTATTAAAAAAGTTGAGGAGCTTGCGGGAACTAATATTTCATTGGTTTCTTACGGGCCAGACCGAAACCAGACGTTTGCTTTATGATAAAGTACGAAAGTTGGGACACTTTTGATTTTTCCAACCTTTCCGATCAAAAAATTAAATCCATTTTACTAGAACAAAACATTCCTTTGAGCGTAGAAGAAACAAAAATTGTTCAAAACGAATTTTTAAACAGGCCCCCCACCCTTACAGAGCTTGTCCTTTTTTCTATTCAAGGGTCTGAGCACAGCTCTTACAAAAGCAGCAAAGAACATATAAAACACTTTGTCACGGACGGCCCTAACGTTATTTTGGGCGCAAAAGATGATGCGGGGGTTGTGTCTTTGTCTGTTGACAACAAGGGTAACAGATATGGGTTGGTTGTTAGTCACGAATCGCATAACCACCCAAGCCAAATTGTACCCTATGAAGGTGCGGCTACGGGCATTGGCGGTAATGTTAGAGATGTGTGTTGTATGGGCGCTGAAGTCATGGCTCTTGGTGACAGTCTGCGCTTTGGCGGTGTTGACAGAAACAAAACAAAATGGATTCATGATGGGGTTGTCTCTGGTATTGCCGGATATGGAAACCCTTTAGGAATACCAAACGTGTGTGGAGACTTGTATTTTGACGAAGAGTACAACGAAAACTGTTTGGTTACCGTGCTAACCGCGGGGGTCGTAAAAGAGAAAAGTGTTATTCGCTCTAGGTCGCCAAAAAATTCTGAGGGATATGATTTAATATTAGTTGGAAAACCAACAGATAATAGCGGTTTTGGGGGTGCAAGCTTTGCCTCCCTTGAGTTAGAAGAAGAAAAAAAACAACAAAACAAGGGCGCCGTTCAAGAACCTAACGCTTTTTTAGAAAGGCACATTTTAAAATCTACTTATGCCCTTTTTGAAGAGCTTGAAGCTGACGGCTTAATTGAAAAGGTTGGGTTCAAAGATCTTGGCGCTGGGGGGGTTGCTTGTGCTAGTATAGAGTTAGCCGACGCCGCCGGATTAGGGGCCGAGGTTTGGGTTGACAAAGTTCACACAAGCATGCCAAAGCTTGACAGTCATGTTATTTTATGTTCTGAAACTCAAGAACGTTTTATGTGGGCTTGTCCACCAGAAATAACTCCAAAAATTTTAGATCACTATAATAAGAAATTTGATTTTCCAAACGTATCAATGGGCGCGCAAGCAAGCTTGGTTGGAAAAATTATTAAGGAACCGCACTATACGGTTTATTCTGGAGACAAAAAACTGGTGGACGGTCCGATTGAAAAAATTAATGAAGGCTTTGTTTATAAGAGACCAATGCAAAAAAGGGGGAGAAAGTTTTTTAGCGACCCTTTGCCAACAAATAAAAACTACAGCGATGTTTTGTTAAAGGTTTTGGGCCATGAAAATATTGCTTCAAGAGCCCCGGTCTATGAGTGTTATGATAAAAATGTTCAGGGTCGGGTTATTGTCGAGAGGGGTCAAGCCAATGCCGGAATTGTTGCGCCGTTTGACTCAGAAAAATATCCAAAAGAAATAAAAAATGACTGTTTTTCTGCGGCGCTTGCGCATAATCCGTCTATAGGAAAAATTGATTCTTTTTTAGTTGCCCAATATGCGGTGCTTGAGGCTTGTGCCAAGACTGTTTCGGTTGGCGCCACCCCAATTGCCCTTACAGATTGTCTTTGTTTTGGAAATCCAGAAAAACCAGAACAAATGTGGCAGTTTGCTCAAAGCTGTATTGCTATAAGGGAGGCCTGCGATCTTCTTCGTTTTGATGGACTAAAAAACCTACCAATTGTTGCAGGTAATGTTAGTTTTTATAATCAAAGCGCGGCCCAGCCCATCCCTGCCAGCCCAATGATCGGTTGTTTTGGAAAAATAAAAAAGGGCGGTTTGGTCAAAAATGATTTTCAACAAACCGGTTCGAATCTTTTTTTGGTTGGCGCACAACACTCTTCTATGGGTGGTAGTGTCGTTTGTGATGTGCTGAAAATAAAAAATACTCAGCTAGAAAGGCTTGATGTAAAAAAATACTCCGCAACTCTAAACGCTCTATTGGTTGCCAACAAAAAAGAGGTTATGCTCTCTTGTCATTATGTTGGGTTGGGCGGTCTTGCAACGTCCGTTGCAAAAATGGCCTTTAAAAATTCAATAGGTTGTTATGTTAATGATGTGTCAGAAGATTTGTTGTTTAGCGAAAATCTAGCGTTCGTTGTAGAGGTTAATAAAGAAAATTCTGGTTCGTTTCAAAAACTATTAAAAGATACGGGGGTTTCTTGTAAGATGATCGGGGAAACTAGCGACACCAAAAAGTTGGTTTTTGAGAAATATATAGATGTAAACCTAGCTTTAGCAAAAGATATTTGGGTAAATTCGTTAAGAGAGAGGCTCCAATAATGAAGAAAAAAATTACATATAAAGACGCTGGTGTCGACATAAAAAAAGCAGACGATGTAATAGCGCTGTCTAAGAAAAAAATTCAAGAGACGTTTAGTAAAAATGTTTTATCCTCGATTGGGGGGTTTGGTTCAATGTATTCTTTAAAAGATTTGTTTTCTGGTTTTAAAGACCCTGTTTTGGTTCAAAGCATAGATGGTGTAGGAACAAAAATGTCTGTTGCTCAAACTGCAAAGAATTTTCAATATATTGGTCACGACCTGGTAAATGCGTGCTGCAACGACGTTGCTGCGACCGGAGCAAAACCTTTTACCTTTTTAGATTATGTTGCTGGTAGTAGCCTAGAAAAAGAGGTTGTTGCAGAAATTATTAAAAGCGTTGCCTTTGAGTGTAAACAGGTTGGGGTGTCTTTGGTTGGGGGAGAAACCGCCGAGATGCCGGGCACCTATCATAAAAACGAATATGACCTTGTTGGTGTTGCTACAGGAATAATTGAAAAAGACAAAATTATTGATGGGTCGTCTGTTCAGGATGGAGACGTTGTTGTTGGTGTTCACTCTAACGGCTTGCACACCAATGGATATTCGCTTGCTCGAAAACTAATCTTTGACTCTTTGTGCCTTACTACTTCAGATTTTTTGCCCGGCTATAAAGTTTCTGTTGAAGACTGTTTGTTGGCGCCACACACAAACTATAGCACTCTCGTTCAAAATCTAAGCGCTAGCGGCATTAAAATCAAAAGCATTGCTCATATTACGGGGGGTGGTTTAGTAGAAAACGTTCCTCGTGTTCTTCCTGAGATTTTTTCTGTTGATATCAACGTTAATTCTTGGAAAAAAATACCTATTTTTGAATTTTTTACCAACTCGCTAGACATTCAAAAAAGAGATCTCTATCAAACTTTTAATATGGGAATCGGGTTGGTTTTAATTGTGAGCCCGGAAGAAAAAGAAAGTCTTCGGTCTGTTGTTGGTTTTGAAAATTGTAACGAAATAGGGGTTGTTATAAAGGACAGCTCTAATGCTGTTTATTTAAATGAAAAATAATACCATAGCATATATCGAGTTTCCTGGATCTAATACAGAAAATGAAACGGCTAATGTTCTAAAAAAGCATGGGATGTCTCCGCACCCACACCCATGGAATGAGCCCCCCCGGCTTTTGAGCGAATATGCGGGGTATGTTATTTTGGGAGGTTTTTCATTTGAAGATCGCTCTCGCTCTGGCATTATTGCTTCCATGGAGCCGGTTATGGACGAAATCAAAAAACAAGCTCTTTTGGGGAAGCCTGTTCTTGGTATTTGTAATGGTGCTCAAATTTTGGTTGAATCGGGGCTTGTGCCGGGAAACAAAGACCTGTCCACCATCGCCTCTTTAGCGGACAATAAAAGAATGATTGGAAACAAGATTGTTGGAACCGGCTACTATAACACCTGGTGCTATATAAAGCCCAACCCAAAAGCCGTATCTGCTTTTACCAAAAAAAACGGTTCTGTTTTGCGCGTTCCAATAGCGCACGCAGAGGGCAGGTTTGTTTTTAGTAAAGACCTAGAAAAAGAAATATTAAACAAAAACCTTACAACCTACCAATACTGTAATGAGGGTGGCGACGTTTTGGACGACTTTCCAACTAACCCAAACGGGTCTTTTAATAGCGCCGCCGCAATAAGTAATGTGCCCGGAAATGTAATGGCGATGATGCCCCACCCAGAAAGAACTTTGGGTGGCGAAACAGACGAACTTTTTGAGCAAATGAAGAACTATGTTGAGTCGGATGATGTCTTTAGTTACAAGGCTTTGAGCTATAAATCTAAAAAAATTAATATTAAAAAGTTTGTCTCGCCGCCTGAAAAAATTGAACTTTTAATATCAACAATAATTGCCGACAACGAAGCTGTCTCGGTGCAAAAATGTATTAATAAGCTTGGGGTTGATATAGAAATAAAAAAATATGTTCATTATGAAATTGGCGCTGAAAGCGAGCTGGACATTGAAAAAGTTATTGCAACAGATGTTTTATTTAACCCCAGCAAAGAATATGTTGCCAACATAAAGGGGGGCAGTAAAAAACGGCGGTTTCTTGTTAGGGGTGTTGATGATGTTCATGGCACAAGAACCCTACAAACCCTTCGAGGCCGTTTTGGTTTTACAGAAATTTTTTCTATAAAAAAGGGTGTTGTTTGGGAGGTTGATATTAATTCAAGTGTATCAAAAAAAGACGTGGATTTAATTTTAAATAGTCATATTTTTGCTAATCCCGTTTCACAGGAATGTCATGAATATTGACAAAAAATATTATCAGGAAATTAACGAAAACCTGACTAATACACTTCAGGAGACCTCTATTAGCGCCCCAAATAAAAAGGTTGGAAAAGTTAGGGACGCTTATTTTCTTAATGAAAAAGTTGTGATGATTTCAACAGACAGGCAAAGCGCTTTTGATCGTGTTTTGGCCGCCATACCCTATAAAGGAACTGTTCTTAATTCTGTTAGCGCTTGGTGGTTTAAAAAAACAGAGCATCTTTTCCCCAACCACCTGATTTCTACTCCAGACCCTAACGTATCTATTGTGGAGAAGTGCGACGTCTTTCCTGTTGAGTTTGTTGTTAGGGGTTATATCACAGGAACAACCGAAACTTCTTTGTGGACGGTTTATAGTGGCGGTGATCGCGAATATTGTGGAAACAACCTGCCAGAGGGTTTAAAGAAAAATGACAAGCTAGACACTCCAATGTTAACACCAACAACAAAAGATAAGGTTCACGACAGACCTGTTTCAAGAGAGGAAATTATTGATTTAGGTCTAATGTCTGCGGGAGACTATGATTTTGCAGCAAAAATGAGTTTAGATCTTTTTGCTTTTGGACAAAAAACCGCAAAAGACAATGGCCTTATTTTAGTGGACACAAAATATGAGCTTGGAAAAGACCTTTCAGGGAAAATAAAGTTTGTTGACGAAATTCACACTCCAGATTCAAGCAGGTTTTGGATTGAGGGGTCATACAAAGAAAGAATTGCTCAGGGCGAAGAGCCGGAAAACATAGATAAAGAGTTTTTGCGTCTTTGGTTTGCAAAAAACTGCGACCCCTATAACGATGATGTTTTACCAGGTGCGCCCGACGACCTTGTCGCAGAGCTTTCTGCGAGATATATTTTATTATATGAGCTAATTACGGGAGAAAAGTTTGTATTTCCCAGCCTTGAAAATATTAACCAACGAATTACTCAAAACATAAAGGAGTTGTTATGAAGGCAGTTATAATTATGGGTTCAACCTCTGATCAGGGCCACGCAGATAAAATTACAAGCGTTTTAGGTGGGCTTGGCGTTGTACATGAAACGCACGCGGCCTCTGCTCACAAAAACCCTGAAAGGGTGTTAGAAATTATTAGGTCGGTTGGAAAAGAAGAATGGGTTGTTTTTGTTACGATTGCCGGAAGATCAAATGCGCTTTCTGGTTTTGTTGCAGCAAATTGTAACAAACCAACAATTGGGTGTCCCCCCTTTAAAGATAAGGTAGACATGAGCATTAACATTCACTCTACGCTTCAAATGCCAAGCAAGACGCCGGTTCTCACTATTTTAGATCCGGGAAACTGTGCTCTTGCCGTACATAGAATTTTACAGCTCGGGCAAATATGAGCGCTATCTCTCCTTTAGATGGTAGGTACAAAAAAAGCGTTTCTGAATTAAGTGGGTTTTTTTCAGAGCAGGCCTTGATGCGAACCAGGCTTGAGGTTGAGGTAAAATATCTTATTGCTCTGTCTAAGCACCGCGCGCTTAAGGGTGAGATAAAAATAAAAAAGGTAGACGAAAAAGCTCTTCATCTTTTATATAAAGACTTTGATCAAAAAGAATATAATGCCGTTAAAAGAATTGAAGCAAAAACCCGGCACGACGTTAATGCTGTTGTTGAATATCTTTCTCAAAAACTAGAAAAAGCAGGGCTTGGCGAACTTTCTCCTTTTGTTCATTTTGGGCTAACCTCAGAAGACATTAACAATACGGCTTATTCTCTTTTGTTCCAAAGGGGGGTTAGTGGGCCAATATTAAAAGAGCTGGACAAGCTTTCTTCTCTTTTGACTGTTTTAATAAAAAAAACTAAAGATCTTCCTATGTTGTCCTTAACGCACGGGCAACCCGCCACAACAACCACCCTTGGAAAAGAGTTGGCCGTCTTTCATTCTAGGCTAGAAAGGCAGGTTGGTTTTGTAAAAAAACATTGTTTGCTTGCAAAGTTTTCTGGGGCAACCGGAACTTTGGCCGCGCACAAGGTTGCTTTTCCAAAAGAGTCTTGGGTTCTTTTTTCAGAAAAGTTTATAAAGGAGTTGGGCTTAAAAAATAACCCGATTACAACGCAGGTTGAACCGGGAGACTCTATCGCTGAGCTCCTACATGCCTTTGTGCGCATTAATAACATTCTTACAGACATGTGTGTTGATGTTTGGTTATACATAAGCAGAAACATTTTTACCCAAACAAACAAATCTGGAGAGGTTGGCTCAAGCACCATGCCTCACAAAATTAACCCCATCTCATTTGAAAATGCTGAGGGGAATTTGGAAGTTTCTAACGCAAGCTTTGTTTTTTTGGCATCAAAGCTATCTAAATCTCGCCTTCAAAGAGATTTGAGCGGAAGCACTGTTTTTAGAAATGTTGGGGTTGCTTTTGGGCACTCCCTGCTGGCGTACAAAAATGTTGTTGCTGGGTTAAAAAGAATTAGTCCAAACAAAAAACAGCTCGGCCTTGAGCTAGAAAGCGAATGGAGCATTTTATCTGAAGCTATTCAAACGGTGCTTCGAAAAAGCGGCGATAAGGAGGCATATAACAAAATTAAAAAACTTACTCGCGGCGTTCCTTTGGACAAAGATCGATACTTAGAGCTTGTCGGCGAGCTAGATCTTTCGAAAAAAGACAGAGATGCTCTTTTGTCTTTGACCCCCGCAACATATTCGGGCGAAACAAAAAAGATTTTAAAAAAATATTAACTATGTGTGGAATTGTTGGAATATATCATAAAAAAGAGCCTGTTGTTGGCGACATATATGACGCCCTAATACAGGTTCAACACAGGGGTCAAGACGCAGCTGGCGTTTCTACGTGGGATGGTTCAAAAATGTCTCTATATAAAGAACTTGGTGTTGTAACAGAGGTTTTTAAGACAGCGGAGTCTTTGGGCTTAAAGGGCAATGTGGGTGTCGGTCACGTTAGATACCCAACCGCTGGCCGCTCTGACGCAAGCGAAGCTCAACCCTTTTATTCAGCAAACCCCGTTAATATTTCTTTGGCGCACAATGGAACACTAACAAACAGCGAAAAAATAAAAGAGGGTCTCTTAAAAACGCATTTTTGTCAGTTTAATACGTTTTCAGATTCTGAGGTTTTATTAAACCTTTTTGCTCACGAACTATATAAAACAAACTTTAGGTCTTTGGGTGTTTCGCATGTTTTTTCCGCATTAAAAAATGTATATAAGCAGTGTGATGGTGGTTATGCTGTGATTATGCTTGTTGCCGGAATAGGGCTTGTTGCCTTTAGAGATCCCAATGGAATTCGCCCTTTAGTGTTGGGGAAAAAAGAAGATTCTTATATGGTGGCATCAGAAACGTCCGCTCTTAGTGCGCTTGGCTATTCTTTTATTAGAGACGTTGCTCCCGGTGAGTGTGTTGTGGTTTCAGAACAGGGCCGTCTTTTAAATAAGCGTTGTGCAAAAAAAGATTTTCACTCTCCCTGTCTTTTTGAGTTTGTTTATTTTTCTCGCCCAGACTCTACTATTGACTCTATTTCGGTTCATAAGTCTCGGTTAAGAATGGGTGATTTTTTGGGAGAAAAAATTTTAAAAGAATATGATCATCTTAATATAGATGTTGTGATTCCTGTCCCAGACACAAGCAGGACATCTGCTATGCAAGTTGCACACAAGCTGGGCGTTAAGTATCGCGAAGGTTTCATTAAAAACAGGTATATTGGAAGAACTTTCATTATGCCCGGACAAAGCATTCGAAAAAGGTCGGTTTCTCACAAGCTCAGCCCTATAGAAATCGAATTTAAAAATAAAAATGTTTTGCTTGTCGATGACTCAATTGTTCGCGGAACAACCTCTAAAAAAATTGTGGAGATGGTAAGGGGTGTGGGTGCAAAAAAGGTCTTTTTTGCGTCAGCGTCTCCGCCGGTTAGATATCAAAACGTATATGGAATTGACATGCCAGCAACAAAAGAGCTTGTCGCGCACGGAAAAACAGAAAAAGAGGTGGAAAGGGCCATTGGTGCAGACTGTCTTATTTATCAAAACCTTCAAGACTTGCGGTTGTCTGCAAGTCTTGGTAATCCAAAAATTACTCGCTTTGAGGATTCTGTTTTTACTGGTGAGTATTGTGCGGGAAGAGTAACAAAGGAATTTTTGCGTAAACTTGAAAATAGTAGAGCAGAAACCTCTTCAAAAAAATGATAAATGTTTTGCTGGTTGGCTCTGGGGCGCGAGAGGTTGCCATTGCTAGAAAGGTCAAAGAAAGCTCTCTTGAAAACTCTCTTTTTTGTGTTGCGCCAAACACTAACCCTCAAATAAAAAAACTATCTTCTGGGTATTTTGAAAGTCCGCTAAACGACGTTTTTTCTGTGGTTGAGTTGGCCAAAAAAAACTGTGTAGACATTGCCATTGTTGGCCCAGAAAACCCTCTTGAGCTTGGCCTTGTAGATGCGCTGGAAGAAGGTGGGGTTGCTTGTGTTGGCCCAAAAAAGGCTGTTGCAAAAATAGAAAGCAGTAAGGCTTTTGCGCGAAAAATTTTAGACTCTTGTGATCCAGAAAAAAACCCAGAAAGAAAAGAGTTTTCATCTCTGCTTGGCCTAAAAGACTATTTAAAACACCTCAAAGAAGACTATGTTGTGAAGTATGACGGCTTAATGGGTGGAAAGGGTGTTAAAATTTCTGGGGAACACCTACGCTCAATTGACGACGCCCTGTTGTATGCGAGGTCTATAGTTGATATGGGGGGTTCTTTTTTGGTAGAAGAAAAGCTTGTTGGAGAAGAGTTCTCTTTGATGAGTTTTTGTGATGGAACACACTGTGCACACATGCCAGCAATACAAGACCATAAAAGGGCGTTTGAAGGAGACGTTGGCCCAAACACTGGCGGCATGGGCACCTACTCTTTTGAAAATCACTCTCTCCCCTTTTTATCTGAAAAAAATATTATAGAGGCACAAAAAACAAACGAAAGAGTGGCTCTGGAGCTGAAAAAACAAACGGGCCAAAATTTTCGTGGGGTTTTATATGGTGGCTTTATGTTAACCAGGTCTGGTGTTAAGGTTATTGAATATAATGCTAGGTTTGGAGACCCCGAGGCGATGAACGCTTTGGCTCTTTTAGAGACAGACCTAATTAGGGTGTGTCAGTCAATAGTTTCAGGAAGCCTTGCCGACCTTAATGTTTCTTTTTCTCAAAAGGCAACTGTCTGTAAATATGCGGTTCCTGTTGGCTACCCAGATAGTCCTGCAAAAAACTTTGAAATTTTTTGCAGGCCGGAAAATCAAAACCTTTACTTGGCGGCCGTTCAAGAAAAAGATAAAAAAATCATTGCAACAGGCTCGAGAACTGCCGCGTTTGTTGGGGTTGGTAAAAACACTGTTGTTGCAGAGGGTTTAGCCGAGACCGGGATTTCTGAGGTCCGCGGAAACCTTTTTCACAGAAAAGATATTGGAACGAGCGCCCTAATCGGCGGTAGGGTTAATCGCATGAAGGAGGTTTTGAAGTGATTCGCTTAGGCGTTTTGGGCTCAACAAAAGGGACCGATCTTGTTCCAATTCTTGGTGCAATCCAGTCCGGCGAGCTAAACGCTTCTGTTGAGGTTGTTGTAAGCAACAACGAGAGCGCATTAATTCTTGAAAAGGCAAAAAATGCCAAAATTCCTTCTTTTTTTATAGACCACAAAAACAAAGAGAGGGCAGCGTTTGATTTTGAGATTGAAAAAATTCTTTTGGAAAAAAACGTGGATCTGGTTTTGTTAATTGGGTTTATGAGAATTTTGTCTAGCGGTTTTGTTGAGCGGTGGAGCGGAAGGGTTATTAATGTTCATCCATCTCTCTTGCCAAAACATGCGGGCGGAATGAACAACGACGTCCATGGAGCTGTTTTGGCAGCAAAAGAAAAAGAGACGGGCTGTACAATACATCTTGTTACTGCAAAGGTTGATCGGGGGCCTGTTGTGGTTCAAAAAAAATGTTTGGTCTTTCCTGAAGACACTGTGGAAACGCTGAAAAAAAGAGTTCAATCTCTTGAGAGTGTAGCTTTTGTTGAGGCAATTAAAAAAATGGGGGGTATATTAAAAAATGAAAGTTAAGCCAAAAACAGCTCTAATTTCTGTTTCAGACAAAAAAGGCCTTGTTCCTTTTGCAAAATTTTTGGCAAAAGAAAAAGTTAAAATTATTGCAACCGGGGGAACAGCAAGGGTTCTTAGGGGCGCAGGAATTAAGGTGTCTTCAGTCTCCTCCTTAACCGGTTTTCCTGAAATTTTTGGTGGAAGAGTTAAGTCTATGCACCCAAAAATCGCTGGTGGTATTTTGGGACAAAGAGATGTTGATAAAGAGGAAGCAAAAAAGAACAAAATACGCTGGATTGATCTTGTTGTTTGCAACCTTTACCCGTTTGAGGTTGTAGCAAAAAACCCAAAAGCCTCTATGGAAGAAAAAATTGAAAACATTGATGTTGGGGGACCAACAATGATTCGGTCGGCGGCAAAAAACAACAGGTGGGTTTCTGTTGTTGTTGATCCTAAAGACTATAAAAGCATACAAAAGTCGATGAGCGGTGGTGGGGTGAGCGAAAAAGACCGGCTTGCTCTGGCCGGAAAGGCTTTTGATCACTGTGCGTCTTATGATCGCGCAATTTCTATAGAAATCCAAGAAGCTTCTCTTCCTTTAAGATATGGAGAAAACCCACACCAAAAAGCTTTTGTTTTAAAAGAGCCTCACGCCTCCTTTGGGCTGCCTCAAGCAAAAAAGATTCAAGGAAAAGAAATGTCTTATAACAACTTTTTAGACGGTGAGGCTGCTCTTTTGTGCCTCAACGAGTTTAGGGAGCCTTCTTGTGTAATTGTAAAACATGGCTCACCTTGTGGTGTTGGTTTTGGAAAAACAACAAGGGCGGCTTTTTTAAACGCCCTAAAGGTGGATCCTCTTTCCGCGTTTGGCGGGGTTGTTGCAATGAACAAAAGGTGTGATCTTTTAACAGCAAAAGAGTTAAACAAAACATTTTTTGAAATCATTATTGCACCAGGCTTTGGTGGTGGGGCTCTTTCTCTTTTTTCAAAAAAGAAAAACCTGCGAGTTCTTTCCCTTTCAGGCTACAAGCCAAAAAAAGCTTTTGGAAAAGATATCGCCGGCGGTATGGTTGTGCAAGACACGGATCTTTCGGTTTTGAAAACAAAAAAACTGGAAACTGTAACAAAAAAACGTCCAACAAAAACACAGCTTTTAACCCTTTCTCTCGCCTGGAAGACAGTAAAACACGCAAAATCAAACGCAGTCGTTGTTGCTCACAATAAAAAAGTCATTAGTATTTCTGGGGGACAAACAAGTCGTGTCGATGCAGTAAAATATGCACTAACAAAAACCGACATTCCGCCCGGTTCGGTGGTGGCCTCTGACGCATTTTTTCCCTTTAGAGATTCGGTTGATCTAATGCAAAAATATAAAATAGGGGCTATTATACAGCCCGGAGGTTCAATAAAAGACCAAGAGGTAATAGGTGCGTGCAACGAACATGGCATTTCAATGGTTTTTACATCTCTTAGGGTTTTTAAGCACTAGTGGCGGCTTTTATATTATGAGAAATTTTTTAAACAAGGTGTTGGGTTTTGTCTTTTTTTTCTCCAAAAAAACCAAGCACTTCTTGTGGAAAAAAATCTATGATCGCCTGGCGAACACCTATGAGGTTTTTGACTGGGCTTTTATGAATTATGGGTTTGACTATACAGAAAAAAACCAGGAGCCTTTCTTAAAAAAAGAAGATGAAAAATATAGGTACTGTATTCAGTTATATCATCACACCGTAAAAAAAATTTCGCTTGAAGGAAAAACCGTGCTTGAGGTTGGCTCTGGCCGTGGCGGTGGAGCGTCTTATCTGGCCAGATATATGTTTCCAAAAAAAATAACGGGGGTGGATTATTCTAAAAATGCTATTGCGCTGTGCAACAAAATTCATAACGAAAACAACCTGGAGTTTCTTGAGGGCGATGCATCAAGCCTTCCTTTTGAAAAAAATAGCTATGACGTTGTTGTTAATGTGGAGTCTTCTCACTGTTATCCCTCAATTCCTAGGTTTTTATCTGAGGTCGAGCGCGTTTTAAAACCGGGCGGCTTGTTTGCCTGGACAGATCTTTGTCCGGAAAAAGCAATGGCCTCTTATGAAAAAGACTTTAGTCGTTCTGGAATGAGATGTGTTGAGTCTTATGAAATCACAGACAATGTTTTAAGAGCCCTCAACAAAGAAACAATTAACGAAACAAAGAATAATATTATTAAAAACAATACTCCCCCACACCTTAGGGGCCTTATGAAAGATTTTAGCGGAATAAAAGACACAAACATTTATAAAACCTTAAAAGATGGAAGAACAAAGTATTGGTTTAAGGTTTTTGAAAAAACAAGCGGAGAGAAAAAATGAAAGCAATCATTTGTAAAGAGTTTGCCCCAATTTCTGATCTTGTTTGGGCTGAGGTTCCAGACCCGGTTGCGGGCCCCAACGAGGTTGTTATAGACGTAAAGGCTGCTGGTCTAAACTATCCCGACAGTTTAATTGTTCAGGGTTTATATCAGTTTAAGCCAGATCTTCCCTTTTCACCCGGACACGAAGGTTCCGGGATTGTGAGCGCCGTTGGTAGAGAGGTTTCGTCTCTTAAGGTTGGTGATAGTGTTGCTTTTTTTAAGGGTTTTGGTGCTTTTGCAGAAAAAATAGTTGTTAATGAGGCGCTTGCCTTTACTATCCCAAGCTCTTTTCCTCACAACGTTGCTGCCGGTGTTTTTATGGTTTATGGAACAAGTCTACACGCCCTAATACAAAGAGCAAATATTAGCGAAAAGGACGAAGTTTTGGTTTTGGGTGCAGCTGGAGGTGTTGGTTTGGCCGCCGTAGATCTTGCCAAGGCTTATGGCGCTCGGGTTGTTGTTGCGGTTTCTACAAAAGAAAGGGCTGAGGTCTGTGTTAGATATGGAGCAGACGATGTTGTTATTTATGGAGAAAAAAGCCTAG
>CESQ01186897.1_pt1 | contig 19914 bp, 17 predicted proteins | sample 361401 | NCBI WGS metagenome assembly CESQ01 (sample SAMEA2622119, study PRJEB7988) | marine metagenome | isolation source: saline water (ENVO:00002010), including | reverse complement strand
ATGGTAACACCAACAGTACCTAGCATTCCCATCGCAGCCATTGCGATTCCGTATAGGCCAGCGTCGCCACCGCCCATCACATCATTGGCACCGTAAATTCCAGCGGCCATCAGAAGAACTGGGATCAATACAGACTCCATTCCAACCGCAAGGCCGGCGATGGCATTGGTCGCACTTCCGGTCTTTGATGCTTCGCCGATGTATGGGATGGCCTTGACTTGGAACCCAAATACAGGTTCTATACCAGTGTAATATTCGGTAATTAGGCCGATTAGGATGCCTACTACACTACCAATGGCAACCGCCCAAACTACTGTCTGATCTAGTCCTAACTCGCCCAAGACGAGATATCCTCCTCCGATGAAAAGTCCTGCCGCGATGAACGTAGTGTTCCTGAGAGCTGCACCAGCATCCATGTTCTTCATCGCTGAAATCGAGAATACGCCGATAATAGATGCCAAGTATCCGACAATGGCTAGTGCGATTGGAATCTTCAGGTAATCCGACCCCAATTCACTGCTCGCCGCTGCTATTACCATGGCTGCAATTATCGAGCCAACGAAAGACTCGAAGATATCAGCGCCCATGCCAGCTACATCGCCTACGTTGTCACCAACGTTATCTGCAATAACGCCAGGATTTCTCGGGTCATCCTCGGGTATTCCAGCCTCGACTTTTCCTACCAGATCAGCTCCAACATCAGCGGCTTTGGTGTATATACCGCCTCCAACGCGAGCGAAGAGAGCAATTGATGATGCACCCATGCCAAATCCAGCAATATTAGCCACTGTTAGGAAATCTGTCTCCGTGAAGTAGAACATCAATGAGATTCCAAATAGTCCCAGTCCTCCAACTGCTAGACCCATCACGGCTCCTCCATTGTATGAGGTGGTTAGTGCGGCGGCCTGGCCTCCACTAGCAGCTGCCTGGGCCGTTCTACCATTGGCGCTAGTGGCAGATTTCATTCCACTGAATCCTGCGGCTCCACTGCATAGCGCACCTATTATGAATGCTACAGTTGTCTCCATTCCAAGGTCATCATTATAGCTCCCACCAACAAACAAAAGAGCGGCTACGACAGCTATGAATATGGCGAGCATTCTGTATTCAGCGACCATGAAAGCCATGGCTCCATCTTGAATACGCTCAGTGATTTTTGCAACTGTCTTGTTCTCAATCTCTATTGAATCAACTTTCCTGTATAGCATGAATGCGACAAGTAGGCCGAATACGCCTACTCCCATTCCAATTGTCCCTAGTGTCTCTCCTTCTATCATGGTATCAACCTGTATCGGTCCCGCGACAAAAGTCCCACTTATAATTCAAGCCGTAAAAAAACACTATTGAAGGCAACTAAGGAGCATGTCCTAAAACCACATTGGCAAAAGAATCGAGAACTCCAGCTCCATCATGGTCCCTCTGGAATGATAGCATCTCAGCTTCGCTAATGTGGCCCCATTGGAATGCACGCTCGATCCTGTGCTTAGCTGCTTCTGGATGGAACTGCACCCCCCATGCAGGTAACTTGCCCCCATCAATCCCCAGAACTCTAATTGCAGTAATCTTGTTATGGGAAGCAGAGCCAAGTAGGATAGAGTTTTCTGGCATAGTGACTACATGGTCTTGATGCGAGTAAACTACGGCTGGACCAACGTCTTCCACTTTCCGTGAATCAAATAAGATATCTTCACGTCCCTCCTCGTTTAGTTTCATATTCCAAATCCCACTTGACATACTCTCTGCTCTGGTGACCTCGGCACCGAGAGATTTGCACAGAAGTTGGTGACCAAAACAAATACCGAGAGTTGGAGTTCCAGATTTTGAAGACACCCTCATTAGAGACGATGCACCATCCATCCAATCTTCCCACATCGTGACATTTTTCCTTGAACCAGAGCAAACTACCGCATCGACTTTTATCTCCTCTAGCCATTTTGCCATTTCTACGTCCTCTATTCCTGATGGTAGTGCTACTCTGTAGAATCTAGCAATATTTCCTCCCATGGGGACCTCACAACTGTCCCAGAATGGATAATCATGGTCCCAATTTGGAACATCTTTCTCTCCCATGAAGTAAAGACCTTCTTCATTCGCTTTGATTCCAGATTCTTTGGATTGCATATGCGGAGTGAGTAGGAAGATATCGACATCTCCTTCCTTTGCAAGTGGCTGAATAACTTCCTGGTTACCCCCATGTCCGAATTCGGATCTTTCAACAAGAAGGTCGAGTAAGAGTACACGCATAGTACGACTCATACCTGTGGGAAGAGGCGATTGCTTGAAAGCCCCCCGTATGTACAGAGGTATGAGGCGGGTATGGTAGATAAGCAGTTGATACTGGATTCTGTAGGGCCGGTTCAAGCAGTTCTTGATGCCCATGATGGGGTTGTGAATGTCATAGATACTACTGCAGGAGTAATTTCTATTTCTCTAGAGGGCGGTTGTACCGGATGTAGTGCTACCCCTATGACGGCAATGCAAATCTACTACTCTCTGATGAAATTAGAAGAAGTCAATGATGTAATATTTGTCAACGGCGAACTTCCTGCTTACATGAGATCCTTCATCGATGATAAGATAGGTGGAGAGAGCTAACGATTTTCTTTCTTCATCTTCATAATTTGATGTGGATTAGCCTCGCCTTGAACATCCTTTCCTTTCAGGCTCATAGAAGCTGATATTGCTACAATGACTGCTACAAGCGCCATAGGAAGCGCCACTGACTTCGATCCCCAGAGTTCTCCTCCCATGAAATTTAGTATGACTAAAAGAAATGCAGAAACTACACACAGGGTAGCAATGGTTCTCTGAGCGAATATCTCTCCTTTCATACTCCTCGAGAATGTACCTATGGACATCCATAGAATAACTGCTATGCCGCACATTCCTAGTGAAAGGGACTCTATTGTATCGACCAGACCACTATTCATGAACTTCCTAACTGGCAAACACTTGTGAGCGTTGGGGAGATAGGCATTAGAATACGGCAAATAACGAACCTTCATCAAAAGAAAGCGTAACCGGGTAGCATGAGTTTACTGCGCGGGCTCACACTTAGCTTAATCGCGCTACTTCCAGCGATAATAATAGGTGCTCTTGCATATCTTGTTATTGGAGGCAGTACTAATACCACTGAGTGGGAATCATGGATGTATCTGCCATGCTATGGAATCCCTCTTTCCTGCATGTTTGCGGCGTTTCTTTTTGGAATGAGGTCAAGTAGGGTGGAAGAACAGTGAAAAGATCCGAAAAGGCCCAGAGAATAGGCGAGCAACTAGACTCACTATACCCAGAAACACCAATTCCTCTGGATCACAAAGACAGTTACACTTTACTTGTCGCAGTGATGCTTTCTGCTCAAACTACTGACAAAAAGGTGAATGAAGTCACACCGGCATTGTTTGATATCGCTGACTCTCCTGAAAAGATGGCTGAACTTGAAGTCGAAGAGATAAGATCTCTAATCAGAGAGATAGGTTTAGCACCGACAAAGGCAAAGAACCTCAAGAAGATGGCAGAGCAAATCATTGAAACAGGCGGAGAAATATATCCAGATTGGGATTTTCTTGAGTCTTTGGCAGGAGTTGGTCACAAAACAGCCAGTGTGGTCATGTCTCAGGCTTTTGGGGTTCCAGCATTTCCTGTTGATACTCATATCCATCGTCTGGCCGATAGATGGGGCCTTTCCAATGGGACTAATGTAGTAAAGACCGAGAGAGATCTGAAGAAGGTTTTCTCAAGGGATACATGGAATCGAAGACATCTCCAGATTATCTACTTCGGAAGGGAGTATTGTCCGGCTAGGAATCATGACATGTCAGGGTGTCCTATATGTTCGTGGGCAGCCACAAAGAAGAGAATTAGACAAGGAAGGTAGTAATTTGATGATTTTTCGTGGCAGGATTACTTCCTCAGGCTTCGAAAGTGGAGACTCATTGGTAATTGGCGACTGGACAGATTCGCCACTGGGGCCCTTCACCAACATAATGTGGTCCAAACCAGACGGTAACAGAGTACTACTGTCGCCCTCCAAAGAGCATGCTGATTTTGTATCCTCACTGTACGATTTTGATGACGTAGTAGTAACAGATATAATCGTAAATAGGAAGAGAAAAAAAGTTTCTATTAAGACAGATTATCTGCAAGTTTCTATGTCTTGGGGGATATCATTTCCGCTCCCTATTCCAAGGCCACTATGGTTCATCTCTTCCATTGAGAACCTATTCGGAAAAACTATTTTCGGCTCAAGCACCTATGGAATTGCTAAGGATGGAAGCAGGGAATGGTACTCAATAAGAGGGCTTTCAAAAGTTTTTCACGCAGAGGCAAAAACTCCCGACTCGAACTTCGGAAAAATTGGAAAAACATCATTCTCCAAGCCATTTGGGTTCAGTAGTCCACCAAAGACCCCCACTAGCATCATAGTCAATTCTCATATTGACAGAGAAAAGGCTTGAAGAACCTAGCAGTAGAGTGAGTAACATGAGCGAAGTAGTCACATTGATGGTTGGAGATGACGCACCAGATTTTGAAGCACCTTTGACAGACGGATCTAAGTTCGTTCTTTCACAGGTTTTAGATTCTGGAAAGGGAGTTATTCTTTACTTCTATCCTCGTGATAATACTCCTGGTTGTACAACGCAGGCTTGTGATTTCAGGGATAACTTTAGCAGAATTTCCAATAAGTCTTGGATTGTAGTCGGAGTTTCTACTGACTCCGCAAAATCACATGAGAAATTTATTGACAAACATGATCTGCCATTTGACTTGATTGTGGATGAGGACGCGGAGTTGCATACCCTGTATGGAACATGGAGGGAGAAGAGCATGTATGGAAAGACATACATGGGTACTCTCAGATCAACATTCGCAATCACGCAAGAAGGTAAACTATCCTGGGTTGGATACAAAGTCAAAACAAAGGGCCATGTTGATCAGCTGATGACGGATCTAGGAATTGAGTGATATTATGGAATCTGACCAAAGAAGGGATTTGGTCGAGAGGTTCCTAAGGAGATGTGTAATCTATGCTAATGAGTCCATCCGGAGGAAAAGAAAGAGGGGCGAGGATGAAGAAACCATAGCCAAGTGGGCAGTTTACAGAGATTTTACAGAACATGCCGCCGAGGAAGTCGCCGCTGGAGATCTAGACTCTTGGTTGGAGGATGGTCCTGTAGATTTCGAACCCAATGATCAAGACTCAGACAAGTGACCATTTCCGCCTATTCCTAGGTCGTATTTCGTCGTATCCACTCTCATCATTGCACCGGGTACCATCAGCAAAGAATCATCCTCATTTATTGCGAAAGCGTGTAGTCCAAGTCTCTCTGACATTTCTTGTACTCTTCTCTTGCACACATCTTTCTGACTGGGCATATGAGCTAGAGACCCTAGGTCTACAATCACCATGCATCCTCTGGAAAGCGGTACTGACATTCCTTCAAGGGACAGTCTATGCAATCCATCCGGTTTCAGATAGACTACGTTTCTGGATGCGCTTGGAGTATGCCTGAGTGTTCTTTCCGACCACTTCATTTCACCTAAGTCAATATGAAGATCCCCCTCCTGTGGGCCGGGATCAGTAGAAATCATCTTCCTCTTGTTGTTTGAGGCAATAGCCTTTGACGGATCGGGCAGTCCGAGTAGTCTAAACAGGTTAGCCACGAGGCGCCCGAGAGCTACTCCTCAAAGAGTGCTTCTATGTCTTCATCATCCAGAGCGTCTTCTAAGGACATAGCGACACTCTCCGAGACGTCCTCCTGTAGCTCTTCCTTCTCAACTTTCTCGAGAGAACCCTCTCCTTCAGATTCTTCCTCATCCAAAAGAATACTACTTACGTCGTCAGGTATCACTACCTCTTGCGAAACAGACTCAATTTCCTCGTCAGTTTGAATTTCAGGAACGGGCTCTCCTGAATCCTCTAGTCCAGTTTTTGGCCCTTCATTTCTACTTTTTTCATCGAATGGGTCATATTCCGGATCGTCAAATGCATCATCCACGGATACCTTCTTCAATCTACTAGTGTGGTCAACTTGAGGATCTAAGGATTCGATATTACTCTGCCTATTCCTGATTGCAAAAACCGCTCCAGCAATGGAAATAATCAACATTACTACTATTATTAACCCATAAGAAGCCACGAACTCCCCTAGACTGAACGGAGCTTCAGTGATAATTACTGTAAGAGCAATTGAGGAACCGACCCCCTCGTCAACGGCTGTCATGCTAACAGTTCTACTGCCCGAGCCCGTGAACGTCCACTCGACCCACTTCCCTTGGATGTCAATGTCATTGGCCGCATTGCCGTCCCCATCACTGTCAACCGATGTATCCATATCCCAGTTGTAAAGTAGGTTTTCCATGTCATACGAAGAATCAGTCGTTCCATTGGCACTAAAGAAAACAACATCTCCTTCCATTGGAGAGAATGTACTTACAGAGGCCCTTGGATCTGGATTTACATTTCGTATATCAATCGGAATTTCTATCATCGCCGTACTTCCATCGTCATCTGTCACGTGAAACACAATCATTGTCGGAGCAGTAGTTGCATCTGGCCAAGATTTCTCCAGCATACTGGTCTCTAAATCGCAATCGTCAGAGGATCCTCCGGAATCATCAGAGTTGGTCATTGGGTCCAAGTCGAAGCAATTTCTCAATGTTAGCATATCTCCCGAGGTATCAATTGTACTTACCGGTATAGATACAATAGAATCCTCAGCGGCGGGAAGTGGAGGGGCCAAGGGAGTGATTTGGGGGTCGATATTCTGGATTTCTATAGGTACGATTAGAGATTCAGTGCTAGCTCCATCATTATCCACCACTTGAAGAGTTGCAAGATGCAATCCAGATGTGTGATATGTATGTTCAACAGTGCTTTTCCTTCCTTCATAGTTGATAGTAAGATCTGGATTATTTTCTGCATCAGGGTTCCAAATGTGAAGTAGGGTACCCAGGTCATTCTGAGAATCATCCGCAAATCCTTCAAAAGTCAATAAATCTCCCTCATTAGCCATGTAGACGCCCCTACTGTCGGGAATCATTCTATTTCCTCCCATCCATATCTCGGCACGCGGATTAGTGGGTGCAATATTCCTGACCTCTATTGTTTTGTTTGAGTATCCTATGTCATCATCATCATCTACGGCTTCGACTCTGATGGTGTAGTTTCCCTCAACATCTGGAGTCACAGTACAATAGATTCCAACTTGCCCTTCGTCACAAGGGTATGTGGAGTCCCACAGTATGTCCATTGGAGCCTGTGGAGTCTGGGTATCAACATCACTACGCTCCTCGACATTGAATTGGATGGGAGAGAGAACGTAGGTCCACTCATACTCGGAACCAATGGAGATTTCCGGAGGCCTGTTCAGAATCTCTATGCTTTGGACAACAACTACCTCATCGTTTTCATCATCTGTAATGGAAAGTTGGACATCGTAAGTACCGTCATCATCCCATGTATGCTCAAAGATACAGTCTTCCTCTGTGGAAGAAACGGAGTTTCCTCCCGGTATTGTCATGGTGAACATACAAGACAGGTCTCCTCCATCCTCATCATAAGAGCCACTACCGTCCAACAATACTTCAGACTTAGTAAGGGACTGGTCCGGCATATCCAGAGATACGACTGGAAGTCTTCCAATAAACAAAGAAAATACCCCATTGTTGTTCGTTCTGTCGCCATCATCAGAAATCAACTCATCAGGGTCTACTTGGAAAGAAAGAGTGATTTCTCCGACGGGGTGAGAATTTCGTACGGTCCAATTTACCTCTACTATCGACTGTTCCAAACTGTCAAGAGATGGGACCTGAACAGTTTGAGTAGATCCATCGGGAGAAACAACATTCATTGTCGTCGAGGGAGAAGTCATCAGTCCCCTGTTCTGTATGGGGACATAGAATTTTAGAATATCTCCGGGAACTGCATTGAAGCCGGTAGAAGAAGCTAGAGTAGTGGTGGATTCCCCTCTAGCCCTATCCACCGTAACTCCTTCGGATAGTGCGACCAAATCAATACTACTGACATTCGGGTCAATTGTTATTGTTGAAGCGCCAACTATATTCTGAGAGGGAATCCATGCAATAACGCCATGACTTCCAGCCTCACTCCCGCCGGTAGAGTCATCGACCGAATTACCCGTATTGAATGCTATATTTACAGAACCATTAGAAGAAGTCATGACGGTTCTAATATCTCCATCAATTCCATACCTAAACTCCAGCTCCTGTCCCGAAACGGGTTGTCCATTCTGAGTCACATTTGCCCATGCCGATGTATCGAAGTCCAAAGGAGAAAGAGGATACTCAAACTCAATCGAGATCTGTTTACTTCTTCCAGCCTGGTAAGTCTCCAGCTCATGGAATGCATTGATTCCATCGATTATGTCTGTACTAGATGATACATCGCCCCTGACTGCTGGACAGAACCACCTGTACCCATCTGCAGAACCATTAGAATCGAAGGTTGTCACATTGTATGATTGCTGACAGGAGGCAAATGAAGTACCTGGTGCACCTCTACTCATTACTTGCCAGCTTCTAGATTCACTAGACTGAGTATCATCAGGTATGTCAACGAAGTCACTCGACCCCTCGTAATCAGTCTCTTGATAATAGCTAGATGACCAGTAGTCTCCGACGGTAAGCGGGAAGTCATATCCCTCGGTAGGAGGGGAGTAAGTCTGAGTAATAGTCAACTCTGCTACATCGATATCTATTGTCCACCAGAAAATCCTGTATCCGAAGTCTATGTCTATGGTAGCTTCCTGTTCGATAACGGCCAAGTCCGATGCACGTACTAACTCTGTCGTTTGCATCTCTATGTCTAAATCGCCAGTGTTTCCATCAAGATTCACATTCTGAGCCTCATAGGTACCGATAGATTCTGCCTCATAGACCAGCGTGGAACGGTTATCAACGAACATTGTGTAGATATCCGTGACTGTCCTGTCTAGCGTACCCGTCAAGAACTGTACATTCGTCGATACGCCCGAGGAGCTGACGAATTCACCAACATCAAGATAGCCGTCATATACCCACCTATCTCCAACCTGCCAAGTTGGAACATCTGTAATCGCAATGTTTCTACTTGCCGTTTCTAGCTTTGAATTGTCTTCACCCATACTTTCCATTTCATCGGAATAGAACATCAATAAGCTATGCGAAGAGAGAAGAATAACTACCATAATTGCTGACGCGAGGGACTTACTCATACATCTCCTATGGAGATGCTACAAATCAATGTGACTGTAGGGACTCGATTACATAGCCCTGTAATCGGGGAGGTCTGCTAACTCATCCTGAATGAACTGAACGGCCTCTAGAATCTGATCCTTAGCCCTTGCTCCGGTTATGACCATCTTGCCACTTCCGAAAATCAGACAAACTACCTTGGGATAATCTAACCTGTAAATCAGACCTGGGAACTGCTCTGGCTCATACTCTACCTTGTCAAAGGGCAGATGGAAAGTTAGGTTGTTCAGATTCAGTCTTCTGGGGAGCGCAGCTAGAGGCTCTCCTTGCTTGATCCCCCTGATTCTCGAGTCCTCATTCTCAACTTCCTCGTCAGTAGCAGCTCTGATTCCTCCAGCATCATCGATAACCTTGGTGTTTATATCATCCATCTTAGCTACTCCAGTGTAGTCTTCAGGGAAGAAGAGAGAATAAGTCGCAACCATGTTCTGAACCTCAATATCCACATCGGCAACATCCCAAGTTGAGATTCCCGCGGCGCGAAGATCGCCAATCATCCTCTCGATTCCTGTTTCAATATTCTGCTGATTCTTACCGCCAGTGCATACTGCCCTGCCAGATCTGAACATGAGTATTGCCAGTTTGGGATCTACTACACGGTAGACAACTCCTGGGAATTGTTCAGGCTCATATTCACAATTCAACTGAATTGCTATATCCGGGAGATCGAGCTCCTCGGCAACTCTTGTCGACGCTACAACATTCACTACAGTTAGGCGTTCTTCATCACTTAGCATGGGTCCCGCACTTATATTCTACTTATAAACGATATCAGTCAGCATCAGTATGAAGTCCTGCATTCAATTTTCTTCTATCACTATCCTAGCTCCGCCTGATCCGAACTTCGAGACCAGAGGCCTGCCTCCTGCAATTTCAATACATTCAGCTACTCTCTGGGGATTTCTAGTCAGTGAGACCATACATCCGCCTCCACCAGCTCCTGTCAGTTTCACTCCCAGGGAGTGACTTTCTGTGGCTGAAATAAGATTCTCAAGCTCTGGACTACTGACTCCAATTTTACGTAATCTTTCCTGACACTCATTCATAGCATGGCCAACCTCTTCCATATTTCCAGATGAAAGTGCCCTCAGGCCAGAATAGGTAATCTCTCCAATAGCTTCTATTTCCTTCATCTTTAGTGGATCGGACTTGAGTAATTCAGACACCCCTGCTACCATATCTCCAGTAGGCGAACCTATTCCAGTGAATCCCAATACTAGCCACACATCTTCTATTTCTGGAAGCTCAACCTTGCTAATTGACCATGATCTGCTACCTTCTGGCGTTTCCAAAGTAGCGTCGAAGAAATGCTGAGTCCCTTTTACCCTATCACCGGAAACAACAACGCATCCTCCAAGAGCACTAGTAGCAGTATCAGTAGGGCTAGCCCTCCCTTTCTGGGCATTCGCCTCAGCTGAATGGCCAATTCTAGCGAGTGATATTAGGTCCAATGGCTCATTTGGTCTAACAAAGTGATGTAGAGCAGCTCCCATTGAGTTGGATAGTGCCGCTGAAGAACCAAGTCCAGCAGCAGAGAAGAGCTCGCTTTTGATATCTATTTTGAGTGGTCTTCCAGTATACTCGAATATATCATTAATTATGTGGGAAATATGAGGGTGTCTAGAAGGTTCAAATGGCTTTCCCTCCAAAATCCATCTGCTCGATTCGCTTATCGTAACTTCGACCCCAGCGTCTATTGACACTGCAACTGCCGGTTGTCCGTACACAACTGCGTGCTCCCCGAAAAGAATACACTTCCCCGGCGCAAATGCGGTCACCATGCACTCCGCGTCTGGTCAAAGGAAATGAGGATTGGGATAACTCATCTAGAACAAATGAAAAAAATCTCATGCCCGATTTAATTGACGCTTTGAACATATTCTTTGTTCGACTCTCTACTTATGATGAGCCTCTGTATCTGACTCGTCCCGCCAAATATCTGGTAGATTTTAGCCCCTCGCATCCTTCTAGCGGCTGGAAACTCCTCGGAATATCCATACCCCCCAAAAATCTGAACGGCATCTGTGGTTACCTCCATTCCCATGTCCGCGGCAAACCTCTTTGCATGGGCGGATTCAAGGGTCGCCCTCTCCCCTGCGTCCAGCTTGGATGCGGCTTTGTAGGATAATAGTCGAGCACATTCTATTTTGGTACTCATGTCGGCAAGCATGAAAGCAATGGATTGATGTTCAAAAATTGATTTTCCAAAGCTCTCTCTCTCGTTTGCATAACGCCACGCTTCCTCCATGGCTCCTCTAGCGTTACCCAAGGCGTGCGCGGCTAACATTGGCCGAGACCGATCAAAGGAAATCATAGCTTGTAACCACCCATCCCCTTCTCTTCCGATAATATTATCCTTTGGAATTCTGACATTTCTGAATGCCACTCCCCTGGTATCGGATGAGCGCTGCCCCATCTTCTCCTCCTTCTTTCCTACCTCTACTCCTTCCATATTCGATTCGACGATGAATCCACTCAAAGAATCATGACCTTTGTCTTTACCAGTTCTGGCGAGAACATAGAACCAATCGGCATATCCTGCTCCGCCAATCCACATTTTTGAACCATTGATTATGTAATGTTCGCCATCTAGGACGGCTGTAGTTTCTATCGATTTTACATCTGATCCACAACCTGGCTCAGTCACGCAATATGCAGAAATTTTTCCCTGACAAACCCTACCGAGATACTCTTTCTTTTGCTCCTCGCTACCTCCGTAGATTAAGGGGTGACATGCCAGCATAGTTACCCCGGTGATAGTAGCGAAACCAGGATCTCCTCTTCCCAGCTCTTCATTGATTATCGCTTCGTCCAAGAAGCTCAATCCAAGGCCCCCATAATCTGCTGGTATGGTACAGTTCAACAAGCCTAAACTTCGCGCCTCATCTATTGCCTCTTCCGGGAATATCCCCTCTCTGTCCCATTTTTCAGCATTGGGGATAAGCTCCTCATTAGCGAATTCTCTAGCTAGTTCCCTCATCATTTCCTGATCTTCACTCAGATCAAACTCTACCATGAAATCCCGCTGTAGCACAAGCTATTAATCAATACTCTCGAGCTTTCAGAATGGGCCCTCCTCGGCTATTATGTTAAAGTGTCTTTACTTACTGCTGAAAGATAGATCTGGGGTTTCATTCAAGCGTCCAGACCTCTTCGGCCATCATGTCTAGGGGTGTGTGCCCAGACGTGTGATTTGTTATGGAGCATCCACTTTTACAGTCCTATGGCCCGTTCGAAGGATGGCATATATTACTGTCAATCGGAGTTATCTCGATAGGCTTCTTCACTTATCAGGTTCAGAAGGCCACTAGGCTAGTTATGCTAGGGTCTTCCGATAGTAGGTTCGATTCTTGGAATACTAGAATTAGGGAATTCATCTCAGGCTGGTTGTTCCAAAAGAAGGTTCTCAGGGATAAGGTTGCAGGAATCATGCACGTTCTGATGTTTTGGGGATTCCTAATGCTATCAACGGATATGTTTGATCTGGCGACTGCCAATGCATTCTCCGAGAAGATACTCCCAGAAATCTTAGTCGGGCCTTGGAATGGAATGGTGGAGCTAGGATACTTCATGGCACTTATCGGATGCGTCAGCGCCCTAACTAGGAGGGTAGTCTTCACGCCTGAGAAACTCAAGGGAAAATCTCAGCTTGAGGGAAACGTCATTCTACTGCTTATTTTCACAATTACCACTACATCATTCATGGTAGAGTCAGCAGAGTCGCCTAGCTCTTTTTGGGAACCACTCGGACACTGGTTCTCTGAACAAGGACTTTCGGAGCAAACTGTAATCCTGTCCTACTGGGCCCACATGCTGGCAATCTCCGTTTTCCTTTTCCTGATTCCTCTATCTAAGCACATGCATTTAGTCATGGCCGTCCCAAATGTCTTCTTCCACGATGCTGGTCCTATGGCTAGGATGAGGCCATTAGCAACAGGAGATGACGGTAAGGCAGTACCTTTGGAAGATTTAGACATTGACTCATTCGGCGTCAGCACCTATAATCAGTACTCTTGGAGACAACTGATTGATGGCTGGTCATGTACATCTTGTGCTAGATGCCAAGACGTCTGTCCCGCCTATGCTTCTGGTAAGGGATTGAACCCAATGCAAGTTATCCACGATGTAAGGAACTACGCAAATGATCACGCTCCGATCCTTCTGTCCGGGGGCCAACCAGATGAAACGATGCTCGAGAGGATTACAGAGGAGGCAGTTTGGGCATGTACTACATGTAACGCTTGCGTTGATGTATGCCCCCTATACATTGAGCATGTTCCAAAGCTAACCGATCTGAGGAGAAACGCAATGATGGAGACTATGGAGTATCCAGAGGTCCTTAATACGGCAATGGGAAATATAGAGTCAGCTTCTAATCCCTACGGATTTGGGGCGCATGAGAGGGCTGACTGGGCTTCAGATCTAGGAGTGAAGGTCGGAGAGCCAGCCGAGTATATTTACTTCGTAGGATGCGCAGCTAGTTTTGATGAGAGGAACCAGAAGGTAGCTAGATCTACTATCTCTCTACTCAAGGAGGCTGGGTTAGACGTAGGGATCTTGGGTATGCAAGAAGGATGCTCCGGAGATCCTGCAAGAAGGGCAGGAAACGAATACCTTTTCCAGATGCTAGCTGAGACAAATATGTCTACATTTCAAGAGCTTGGAGTCAAGAGGATTGTCGCTTCCTGCCCTCATTGTTTCCACACTCTCGGGAAAGAATATGGAGATTTTGGAGGAGAAGACTTGGAGGTATTCCATCATTCTGAGATAATCGCCAAGCTTCAGCAAGAAGGAAAACTGCCAGAGGCAGAAAAGAATGGTCGCAGTATCACATTCCATGATCCCTGCTACCTAGGAAGGATTGGTGATATCGTGGATGCCCCTCGATCAGTAATAGGGGGCGTTGATGCCGAGCCCGAGAGGCACGGGAAGGACTCATTCTGTTGCGGTGCAGGTGGTGCTCAGATGTGGATGGAAGAAGATGCCGATAAGAGGGTCAACGAGATTAGGGCGGCAGAACTTGCTGAGACAGGATGTGATACCGTTGCAGTCGGTTGCCCCTTCTGTTCAGTCATGATCAAGGATGGTTTGGATGTGGTAGGTTCTAATATGGAGGTTCTCGATGTTGCAGAGCTACTATGGGAGCAGATCGTCGCACGTGATCTAGAGATACACGACAAGTCAAAAAATAGGACTGGAAAGGCAAGAATATGGAACTCATCAATATCCGATATGGTATGATTAACTGATTTTTATCCTGCATCGCCTTCAGTGAGTGTCATAAGTGGTACCATCCAGCACAAGCTATGGACGACACGTTCTCATTCTTCGGAAGGTCTGTACCTGATTTAGCTAAAATAATCGGCTCCATACTGGTAATCTTTGGTATCGCTACATACATCATATCTGACCAATCTTCATTTACTGCATTGATCCCTTCATTCATGGGCGCTCCCTTATCGGTTCTTGGAATACTATCTGAAAGGATGCCTGACATGCGTCATCACCTTATGCATGCATCAATGGTCTTGGCACTGTTTATGGTAATCATGCCAATTTCAATGGTTGCAATGATGGGAATTCCTGATTCCAGCCTAACTCTGGCATCACTAATGGCCCTCCTAGTTATGGGCTCTATATTCATGGTTGCTGGAATCAAATCATTCAGACATGCCCGCATACTAAGGGAATCTTCAGGTGTTTGATGGGCACGTCCTTCTCTGATAACTCCGCCCATCATCAAGGGTTGGCAGATCCGGATCACTCTCAATATCAGCGGTAGCAGGGCACGATGGTCTGATCGAAGCAGTCGAGAGAAGGGATAAGAAATTCTCCTAGGAGTTCAATGGCACCCCGAGCGCAATGGGCATGACTTACTCTTCTCCGCACTTGTAGAAGCTGCGAGAAGTTGATGGTGGCAAGCCCTCTAGAAGGCACCATGACGCTCAGGGTTTACGATACGCGATCCCGTTCAAAGCGTATTTTCAACCCTTTAATTGAAGGCCAAGTAGGAATATATGCGTGTGGCATAACCCCCTATTCTCCGAGCCACATAGGGCATGCTAGGCAGGCCATCGCATTCGATATAATTGTCAGATGGCTCCGAAAGAGTGGATACAAAGTCAATTACATCTCAAACTTTACAGATATTGATGATAAGATAATCTCTGTCTCTCTTGAGGAGGGGGTTAACTTTCTTGAAGTAGCTAACAGGAATATAGAAGATTACTTCACAGTAATGGATGCTCTCAATGTGTTGAGAGCTGACGCATATCCTAGAGTTACTGAAACCATTCCAGAAATAATCGAGATGATTCAAGATCTGATTGATAAGAAACACGCTTATGAGGCGGAGGATGGCGTTTATTTCGAGATAGACACGGCTCCGGAAAAATATGGCCAGCTAACCGGACAGACATTGGACATGGTCAGGAAAGGAGCGGGGGGAAGGGTCGACAATACAGGTTCGGGAAAGAGAGACCATAGAGACTTCGCACTTTGGAAATTAGCTAAGGAAGGAGAGCCCAATTGGGAGAGCCCATGGGGAAATGGAAGGCCAGGATGGCATATTGAATGTTCAGCAATGTCACTTAAGCACCTAGGGGAGAAATTCGATATCCATGGAGGGGGTTCAGATCTGGTATTCCCTCATCACGAGGCAGAGATTTTCCAGTCTGAGTGTTGTCTGGGTCATGATCCAGTAGTCCAGTATTGGCTACATAATGGGATGATAAATATCGATGGAGAGAAGATGAGTAAATCTGTTGGCAATTTTTGGACAGTCAGTGACGCATTAGAGAAAATCGAGCCTCTTGTACTCAGATATGCTCTGATTAATGCACCATATAGGCAGCCTGTAGATTTCAATCCCGTCATGATTGATGATTCAATCTCCCATCATGGCAGGTTGCTAGGCTCATATGCGGAAGCCCTATACTATTCTGAAGGAATTAGGAATGACTACTCAGGAATCGAATATCTCGATGAAGCCACACGTAGAATTAGGTCCGGTATGGATGACGACTTCAATACCCGTATTGCCCTAGTAGAGATTCAGTCTGTAGTGAAAAAACTCACAATGTTAATTGACTCAGACGAGAAAAATCCTCGCCTTATGTCAGCTTATGTGCAGTGGCTAGAGGAATTTGCGGGAGAAGTTCTGGGAATTCTGCCAACCCCAAGCGTAGCTATTTCTTTACACGAGGAAAAAATCTCGAGGATATCCGAAATATCTGCGAGAGTAGAATCATTACTAGAGATGAGAGAATCTGCAAGGGCTTCAAAAAATTGGTCAGAGTCAGATAGGATAAGGGATGAGCTTACCGAAATCGGAGTAGTAGTTGAGGATGGCACAGAAGGCACAAAATGGAGAATAAGCTAGTACAATTCTAACATCTCATTCTTCTTCTTGTATCAGTGACCCGAAAGCCGTCTTTCTGAAGAGGGCCACAAAAGAGACTAGAAGGATGATTCCTATTATGACACTCGGAGTGAAAAACCCATCACTACTTTCCCGGTTTTCACCAGGCAAAGGATTGTCTGAACCCGTATTCTGTACATACTCCACATTGTGTCTGCAACTAACTTCCTCGGGATAGACTCCAGCGTCGGTACATATCCTTCCAGGTACTGTGAACGCTTCAGATACGTCTAGCATACAGAAAGAGGACTCCCCTGAAATGATGCACTCCTCCGTTTCTTCCATAACGATAAGTATTGAGCCACAAAGGATCTGCTCGCCATCCCTATCTGTTAGCGATGGATGTTCTGAGATGCACTCCTCCAGATGCACTCCATCCTCCAAGGAAGTCGGATGGGCTATGTATCCACCTCTTGGTCCAAAGCTATTGAAGAAGTCTGGCAGTACTGGACGAGGTACTATTGGTTCTCCGCCCCCCTGCGAAATATTCGTAGCAATCGGATCCGCTCCACCAACGGTTCCTCCAATCCTATGGCCGTCTTCATCTAATTCAACGTCGTAGAATTCTGTCCACAAATCTATGCTCCTTCCATTCTGGAACGAAGGAGTCCTATTCAGAACATCGAAATAACGGTCATCTCCCATGGTGAATAAATATTCAATGGGGACGTCCTTTCCTTCGTTGCACCCGCTAAGATATTCCATCATTTCTGAGAAGGTCTGCTGAGCCTCGGGAACTCCATCATAGGTAATATCAATAGCCTTTCTGAATCCATCTCCCTGTATTATTTCGACTTCATCATCCAATGCCTGCATGATGTCCACATCGCCGAATACTGGCAGGCCTCCAACGACTACCAATCTGACATCGGGGTCTGTCGCTTCAATCACGTTCCTATATGGGTCGGCTTCAAATGTATCCAAGACAACTAAGTCCGCAGCAAGGCCACTCTGGATTCTACCAGTGTGATCCGACCATCCAATGGCATCAACTACATTAGTAGTAATTGTCTGAACCAACTCATAATCAGAGAAAATATCTCCGAGAACATTCCTGTCCCACCAATCAGCAATCTTCAGTTCGTGCATAGAGCTCTTAGACCCAGATGGGCTCCAATCAGGGCCAATCATGATATTCACTCCCTCTGATTTGGCAGTGTAGATATCAGTCGTCTCCCCGTATAGTAGGAGATTCGAAGTCGGTGACCAAGCGAGACTACCTCCTATATCGCCCAGAGCAGATAACTCAGGTTGAGTCAGTCCTGTTCCGTGGATGATGACTATCTCCTCAACGAGCAAGTCATTCTGAACCAAGACATCAAACTCCGATCTACTGGACTCATCAATGCCCTCTGCCAAATGTATGAACCATGCATCCAGATTGCCATTTGAGTTACCTTGCTTGATATGATTTCCTTCATAGTCAGACTCAATTTCTGTCACCTTGGTATGGATTTGGTCCTTTCCGAAGTTGTAGTACTCAATATTCCTAGCTAGCATTGTTTGGAAAGTATCCTTGTTTGAGGTCGAGCTACCTTGAATAGCAGTATTGCCACCTGCAATAGCCCTCAATTCTGCGAATCTCATAGTTGATGAATCAGATGTAGAACAACCCACATCCTTGGCATCGCGATATGCGTCGTCAGCCTGCCATTGATACCTGTTCTGCCAACCATCGGTCCCATGGTCCCACAGTGGTATGATGTTGTAATGAGCGTGGTTATGAGGGTCTATGAATCCTGGATAAATCGTGCCACTAGTAGGTATTGAAACTACTCCCTCGGCTGAACTTGGAGTTGGTTCTGACGAACTCCAAACCTCCTCAATGACTCCATCTCGTATGAGTATCCTGCCATCATCGATAACATCAGTCTGAGATTCCATAGTTACTACTCGGCCTTCTAAGATATACTCTCCTCTGTGAATATGGTCCTCTGGTGGGTAGCAGTTCCCCATTAGGTGGTTAACACCGACCCATTCTTGATCATTAGCTCCTCCTGGTGTGGGGGTGGAATCGGATAGCTTTGTCCAACCTCCGTCGCTCCCATAGCCATAGGGGGTCCCAAAGTCAGAGTCTTCCGGGGGATAACTTACAGAGTCTATCTCCAAACCCTCGCCATCGCTAATTGTAACCGTATCGCCCTCCCAGTAGTCAAACTCAATATTGGTCTGTGCCCTGTAGAACACAACATAGGCACCCGGCTCAATCACAGTCCCCCAAGCTATGCTACACATTGGCGAACCGCCGTTCTCCAAATCATCTATCCACCATCCCCCTATGTCTATTGCAGAATCAGTGGGGTTGTGCAATTCTAGGAACTGATTAGAGAACCTTCCAATTTCCCCATCCCCATTCCAATCTATCCCTCCATACTCCTCGCTATTTGGAGATACGTATATTTCGTTGATAATGACCGAATCCCCAGCCTCTTGCGCTGAAGTAGTGATAATAGGCGATGATACAACTAGAATCATCAAGGAAGCCACGACAACTGACCCGGCGCGCATGATATCCCGATGGAATGATATGACTTCAACCCAACTATTCAGGAGCATTGAGGGCGAAGTGCGAAATAGCACTATTTCCGCCCAGATACATGTCTGGCATTAGGGCAACTTGTGTCACACTCGTTGCTATCATGTTCTCCTCCGTTTCCCTGTCTGGATGTATACATGATGCAATTATAGAGAATCTGAGTGTACCTTATCCAGAATGGTATGGAGAAATGGAATTTATCGATGATCCAATGAGTCACACAGACTCCTGTTTCAGCACTCCTTGCGTGAGAAATTTCACAATCGGAGAACCATTCTCAGATGAAATCTGGGACGAGACTGGTAACAAATGGGCAGTTTTTGGAAATGTTGAGGGAGGCAATTGTTGTGAGCACTACCTCGCCGCTACTAAGGAGGGTTGGATAATGAATTTTGGAGGCGAGTACCCCACTTGGTCCGAAGATAGGGGACATACATGGCAGGAGTATCGGCCCTCAATATTCTCTCAACTGGGGTGCATGGAACCCAAGCCAACAGTACCGGGTCAGGAGGGACTGGGAGAGGGAAGTATAGTTCAGGCGACCAATGGGGATATTATTTCCATGGGATGGTTCCCATATCCTAGTGCTAGTGGTGCCGATCAATTCTATGCATTCTTCTATGATGCCGAAGATAAAGAGTGGAGTTGGTGTTTCAATAGAACCCCGGAGCCTTTCTATGATCGTTCGTGGCAAGTCGAGGTA
>CESQ01121746.1_pt1 | contig 19924 bp, 16 predicted proteins | sample 361401 | NCBI WGS metagenome assembly CESQ01 (sample SAMEA2622119, study PRJEB7988) | marine metagenome | isolation source: saline water (ENVO:00002010), including | reverse complement strand
TATAAAATTTTAAAATTATCAAATTATCAAATTAATCTTAAAAATTACAAGATATATACAAATAAAAAATATAATTTAATGGAAGGAAAAAGCGCAATCTTTGAAATTAATAATAAAAAACTAAAACTACCTCTTACTATGAATTTGATCCCAAACAATCCATCAAATTTAGAAATTATTTTTATTACTAATAAAAAAAAATATGTTTTATCACCCGCAGAAACTCTACAAGTTTTCAATGACTTGAAAATAATAAAAGGAAAAAATAATCAAAATATTTACATAACTCAAAAAGAAAAGTTTAATGTTAATAAAACCTTTAAACCAGGTCTTAAAGAACTTTATAAAGATTTTATAAATGGATGCTTTTATAATAAAAAAAGATCAAATCTTATGACATCAACAAATGATTTGATTGAAGTTTATAAAATCTGTGAAATTTTTGAAAAAAATTAATGGATATAAAAGTTAAAAAAATAGAAATTTATCATTATAAGTTGCCTATAAAAAATCTTAATTTTCCATGCGCCAATCATGTGATTAATGGAACAATTTATTTCAAAGTATTTACAACTAATGGTATTATTGGTTATGGAGAACCAAGTTCTTATTTTTTAGACTATAAAATAATTTCCAAACTAGTTAGTAGCCAGATATTTCTACATATTAAAAATAAAAATATTTATAAAATTGATTTAGAAAAAATTAAAAAAAAATTTATTAAAAAAAAAAATTATTTAATAATATGTTCTCTAATTGCTGGGCTTGATCAAGCTATATGGGATATAAGATCAAAAATTTCTAAAATTAATTTAAGTAATTATATTAGTAAGAAAAATATAGTTAATAGAAAAATTGATTTATACGCTAGTGGAGGGATGATTTTTGAAGATCAAAATTTAAATAAAATTTCTAATGAGGCTTTAAAATTCCAATCAAAAGGTTTTAAAGGTTATAAATTTAGACCACCTATTCCTAGAAATAAAATTTCTCATTTTGAAAGGATTAAAAACCCTCCTAAAGTTGATATTCAAAAAATAGTTAAATTATGCGAAAAATTAAGGAAAAATGTAAAGAATGAATTTAAATTAATGATAGATCTAGGTTGCAGAATCGACAATCTTAAAAATTTTTACTATTTATCTGATTGTTTATATGAATTGAATTTTCTATTCATTGAAGAACCTTTAAAAAGAAATATAAATAATTATAAGACAATTCATAAAAAATCAAAAACGAAAATATCTTTTGGAGAATCAATTACTGATAAAAAGGACTTCATAAAATGGTCAAATTATATAGATATATATCAGCCAGATACTAACATGATTACAATTACAGAATTATTAGATTTAAAAAAAATATTTAATAAACCAAATAAGATGGTTATTTTCCATAATTGGTCTAATCCAATAAGTATGCTTTCAAATTTTCATTTATCAAGTTCACTTGATAATAAATTAATTGAATTTAATGTTACGTACAATCCGACTATTAATTCTTTTTTAGAAAAAAAATTTAGAATAAAAAATGGCTCTATTTTAATTAACAACAAAGAAGGCTTGGGAGCAGAAATAAATTATAAATTTGCAAATAAGTATTCTAAAAAAATATTATAATATGAAATCTATACTTTCAAATAAACCTCTTATCTCGATTATTATTAGAACAAAAAATGAAGAAAGATGGATAGAATCTTGTGTGCAAAATATTAAAAATCAAAATTATAAAAATGTAGAAATAATAATTGTTGATAATAATTCTGCGGACAAAACTTTAGATAAAATTAAAAAATATAAACTTAAAGTAATTAAAATTAAAAATTTCTTACCAGGCAAAGCAATCAATTATGGAATAAAAAAATCCAAAGGAAAGATTATAGTATGTCTATCCGCACATTGTATTCCTGTAAATAAAAACTGGCTAGAAAATCTAGTATTTGATTTAAATGACGAAAATGTTGCTGGTGTTTATGGTAGGCAAGAGCCATTATCATACAGCAATGATTTGGATAAAAGAGATTTAATTACAGTTTTTGGACTTGATAAGAAAATTCAAAAAAAAGATCCTTTTTTTCATAATGCGAATAGTGCTTTTTTAAGAAATACTTGGAAAAAATTTCCATTTGATGAAAAAGTAACAAATATTGAAGATAGGGTTTGGGGACATCAAGTAATAAAAAATAATCTTAAAATAATTTATGAACCATCGGCAAGCGTTTACCATTTTCATGGTATCCACCAAAATTTAAATGAAGAAAGAGCAAGAAATGTAGTTAGAATTATAGAAAAATATCAAAATCAATATCAAAATGGATTTTCAAAGTTAAAAAAAAATAAATTAAAAATAGCAGCGATAATACCCAGTAAAGAAAATCTTAAACTTTATAGAAATAAAAAATTAATTGATTATACTTTAAATTCAGCTCTCAAATCGAAATTTATAAAAGATATTTATGTAGCTGCACAGAATAATAGTGTAAAAAAATATGTTAAATCAAAGAAAAATATTAAATTAATACCTAGGCCAATAGGCTATTCCGAAGATCATATAGGTGTGATTGATGTACTTAAGTTTTCGCTAGATTATTTAGAAAAACAAAATAAATTTTATGACATTATTGTTCATTTACAAGAAAACTATCCAAATAGGTCCAAAAAATTAATTGATAAAATGATAAACCTTTTTCTTAAAAAAGATGTTGAAACACTAATTGCGGGTAAAATTGAAAAAAGGACAATTTGGTTAAAAAAAAATAAAAAATTAGAAATGTTATTTAATGGTTTTTTACCCTCTGAACTTAAAGAAACCAGTATTGTAATGAGTTTATTTGGATTATGTGCAATATCCTACAGCAGAAATATAAGAGATAAAGACGTTTTCAATGAGAAAATGGCCATTTATGAGATTAAAGATTTAGATCAATCCTTAGAGCTAAAAAAAGATATTAAATAATTATTCCAATTTATGAAAAATAAAATATTAGCAGTTGTTTCAGCCAGAGGCGGATCCAAAGGTATTAAACTTAAAAATTTAAAAAAAATAGATGGAAAACCATTAATATATTTTTCATTAAAATATTTATCAAAGGTTAAGAAAATTGATAAAATTGTAGTTTCAACTGATAACAATAAAATAAAGCAAGCTGTTAAATTTTTTTTCCCAAAAATTGAAGTTTTAGATAGAAGTAAAAGACTATCAACTCATAGCGCAACTTTAACAGAGGTAGTTAAAGAGGTTTCAAAAGAATTGTATAATAAAGGGTATAAGGCAGATTATGTTTTGCAAATTGCCCCTACTTGTCCATTTATTAAAACTTCTACTGTAGAAAAAATTATAAATAAACTAGAGAAAAAAAATATAAATTGTGTAGTTACTTTAAAAAGAATTGAGCATGAACACCCATATAGAGCAAAAATTTTTAATAAAAAAAGTTCTATTTTTAAAAGTCATATAAAAAATATAAATGTAGAAAAATTTATGTCTAGGCAGGATTTACCAGAAATGTATTGTACATCTGGCGCTATATATGCAAGAGATTATAAATTATTACAAACTTTTAATCCAAAAAAAATAAATTTTTGTTTAGGCAAAAACCCCATAGGAATTATTGTTAGCGATAAAGAGTCTGTTAACATAGATAGACCAATTGATTTAGAATTTGCAAAATTTCTTTATAAAAAAAAAATTAAAAAATAAATATGCATTTATTTATAATTAATTTTTATATAAGCTTCGATACTTTAGCACCGATTGTTTATTATTTAAAAAAAAATAAAATGAACGTCGGTATTTGTAATTTTAATTTATTACAAGATTTTTCTGAAAATAAAATTATGAAATATTTGATTAATATGAAAGTTATATATTTTCCACTTCAGCCACTAAGTGCAATAAAATTAATCATGTATTATCTATTGAAAATTTTTATTCAAATATCTCCAAAATTTATTTTAAAAAGAACTACACGTTTATGGTTTTTTATTAAAAAAGATTCAAATTTTTTTAGTGAGAAAAAATTTAAAAATTATTTAATTGAAAATAAAGTCAAAACAATAACTATTTCCGAAAATTATCCGATTGATAAATTAGAAAAAATTTATTTAATTGCAAAAAAAAATGATATTAAATTATTTTTAGTTCCATCTGGTTTAGCATTAAATGAGCAAGAGTATTATTCAAAAAAACTTAACTTTTGTGATAAATATTTACAGTGCAATAATAAACTTAAATTTGAAAATTCAGAAGAAGAAAAAAAAAATATTTCTAAATTAATAAATGTTGGCTCGGGAAGATATGATAATGAATGGTTAAAATTAATAGATAATATATTTAATTTTGAAAAAAAAAAACCAGTAGGGGAAAAATTGAATATTGCATTTTTTGTTAAAAAAGGCTCTCATTGGGGAGAAAATATAAAAATAGAAAATTTAATAGAAGATTTAAAAAAGAATCAAAATTATAATATTTCAATAAGAAATAAACCATCAGACATATATCCTAATAAAATTTCTGTTTTTATGAATGATAAATTTAATTCTAGCCAAATAATTGATTGGAGTGATGTTGTTATTTCAGGCAGACCTTCTTCCATCCTTGTTGAATGTATAAAAAAGAATAAAGAAGTTTTGATTTTAGACTCTGAAAATATAGTAAATACTAATTTTTATAATTATAATATTTTTAATAAAATTAAACCAGAAAATATAAATCTTTATTTAAAAAATTATTTAAATAACAAGATTAAAACCAATGAAAATGATAAAAAAAAATTCCTTGAAGATTTTATAACCTATGAGAACAATTCTTTAAAATATCATTTAGAAAAAGTGTATCTTACAAATTAGTATGACCAAAAAAATTCCATACAGTAAACAAAATATATCAATAGAAGATATAAATAGTGTAATTAAAGTTCTTAAAAGTGAATATTTGACTACTGGACCATTAGTTAAAAAATTTGAAAATAAGATTACTAAATTTGTTAAATCAAATTATTGTGTTTCAGCCAACTCTGCAACCTCAGCACTTCATATAGCTTGTAAGGCGATTGGCCTTGGGCCTGGTGATAATTTATGGACTTCTCCAAACAGTTTTGTTGCATCTTCAAATTGCGCATTATATTGCGGCGCAAATATAGATTTTATAGATATAGAATTAAAAAATTATAATATTGATATAGATTTATTAGAAAAGAAATTAATCATAGCTAAAAAATTAAACAAGTTGCCAAAAATAGTCATACCAGTTTTATTTGGTGGACATCCTCATGACATGAAAAGGCTTAAAGAGCTTAGCAATAAGTTTAAATTTAAAATTATAGAAGATGCATCTCACGCATTTGGAGCTGAATACTTTGGTAATAAAATTGGCAATTGTAAGTATTCTGATATTACTATTTTTAGTTTACATCCAGTAAAAATATTTACGACGGGAGAAGGTGGAATAGCCACTACAAATAATAAAAACTATTATGAAAGAATGAATTTGTTCAAATCACATGGAATAACAAGAGATAAAAATAAATTTAAATTTAATAATAAAGAGAGTACATATTATGAACAGCATGAACTTGGATTTAATTATAGATTAACAGATATTCAGTGTGCACTGGGAATTTCTCAATTAAAAAAAATTAAAAAATTTATAAATAGTAGAATTAAAATTAAAAAATTTTATGATAAGGAATTAAAAAAATTTCCATTCATTCTTCCTAATCAAAAAAAAGGTATAAAATCATCCTGGCATTTATATCCGGTAATGATTAATAAAAATAAAACTAATAAAAAAAAATTTCAGTTACTAAATTATATGAGAAAAAAAAATATTTATGTTAATACACATTATATACCTATTCATATTCAACCTTATTATAGAAAATTAGGATTTAAAAAAAATGATTTTAAAAACTCTATTTATTTTTATGAAAAAGAATTGAGTCTACCTATTTATCCAAGTTTAAAAAAAACGGATTTAAGATACATAATTAAAGTAATTGATAAATTTTTTAAAATTAAAAATTTATCTTAGCTTAAGTATGTTTAAAATATGAAAAATAAAAATATAATCTGTATTATTCCAGCCAGAGGGGGAAGTAAGAGAATAAAAAACAAAAATATAATAAAGTTTAACGGCAAACCACTGATTAGTTATTCCATTCAAATAGCCAAAATAAGTAAATTATTTAAAAGAATTATAGTATCTACAGACAGTGTAAAAATTAAAAAAATTGCATTAAAATATGGCGCTGAAGTTCCATACTTAAGATCAAAAAACTTATCTGATGATTATACAGGAACGTATGATGTATTGAAAGATGTTATAAAAAAATTAAAATTACAAAATTTTAAATATGTATTTTGTATTTATCCAACAGCTCCATTAATTAAAGTTAAAGATTTAAAAAGTGCTTTTAAAAAAATTAAAAATAAAAAATTTTCATCTATAGTTGCTACTAGCACATATAATTCAAATCCATTAAGATCATTAAAAATTCATAAAGATATTATTTCATTCAAATGGAAAAAATATGCAGGTAAAAGAACACAGGATTTGAAAGATTTAATTCATGATTCTGGCACATTTTATATATACAAAACCGAAGAATTGATGAAATTGAGATTGAAATCTATTATGTTAAAAAGAACATCCTATTATAATATTGATAGATTTAGAGCAATTGATATTAATAATTTAGAAGATTTAAAATTTGCTGAATTTTTACATAGATATAAAAAAAACAATAAATTATGAGTTTCAAAAATAAAACTTTTTTAGTTACAGGTGGAACAGGAACTTTTGGAAAAAATTTTGTAAGAATTTTATTTGAAAAACATAATCCAAAAAAAGTAATTGTTTTTAGTAGAGATGAATTAAAACAATATGAAATGAAAAATGATAAAATATTTAGTAAATATAAAAAAAGATTAAGATTTTTTATAGGAGATGTAAGAGACTACTCAAGATTAGATGACTCAATGTTTAACGTTGATTATGTTATCCATGCAGCAGCTTTAAAACAAATTGATACATCAGAATATAATCCCTTAGAATTTGTAAAAACAAATGTTTTGGGATCATCAAATGTTATAAGAGCGTCAATCAAAAATAACGTTGATAAATTAATTGCATTAAGCACTGATAAGGCTGTATCACCTGCTAATTTATATGGAGCAACTAAATTATGTTCGGATAAATTGTTTATTTCATCAAATAATTATTATGGAACACAAAGAAAAACTAAAATTTCAGTTGTAAGGTACGGAAATGTTATGGGAAGTAGAGGTTCGGTAATACCTTTTTTTAAAAATTTTGACAAATCAAAAGAAGTACCTATCACAGATACTAAAATGACAAGGTTTAACTTAACTATAGAAGAAGGTGTTGAGTTCGTATTTCATTCACTAGAAAAAATGTTAGGAAATGAAATATTTGTTCCTAAAATAAAGTCTTACAAAATACTAGATTTACTTAAATCAATTAATCCTAAAGCTAAATATAAAATTGTTGGTATTAGAAATGGAGAAAAACTTCATGAAGAAATGATTTCTCTCGATGACTCAAGAAATACTGTAGAATTTAACAATTTTTATATTATTTATCCAAATACAGTTTTTGTAGATCAAAAATATTTAGATTTTATTAAAAAATTTAAAGGAAAAAGAATTAAAAAAGAATTCATTTATAGAAGTAATAATAATAAATTTTTATCTATAAAAGAACTTAAGGATTGCCTTAAAAAAGTTAAAATTATTTAATTTAAGTTAATAATATTTATAAACTAATGTTCTCAGATCTTTATTTTAATTTCAAATTTTTTTTAAATAAACGTTTAAAAATAAAACTAATAGCTCTAACCATTCTACATGTAATTAATACTTTCTTAGATATTATAAGTGTTGCATCTGTACCTGCGTTAATGATTTTTTTCTTTAATAAAAATCAAATCCAGGTCGAATTAAATTTAATTAATGATATTTTAGATTATTTTCTTAATATTTTTTTTGGAATACCAATTGTATTTATATTTTTATTTATACTTATTTTTTTTTTATTAAAAACATTTTTAGTTATTTTCTACTTCTATTTTCTTTCTAAGTTAGGATATGATTTGGAAATAAATTTAGCTAAAAGAATAGTAAAAAAGAGACTACAAAATTCATATTTAAGTTATATTCAAGGTACATATTCAGCTTTTTTAAATCTTATAACTTTTATTATTAATGAATTTGTGAATAATAATTTTGTGATTTCATATAGAATATTAGTTAATTTAATAACTATATTTGCCTTTGGAATTTTTTTATTATTAGTAAATCCAATAACAACCATAACAATTTTAATTATATCAACTTTTATTTTTTTTTTATTTTATTTAGTTACATATGAAAAATTCAAATTTTTTGGAAAACATAAATTAATTTTATATGAAAAAATGCTTTCTAAAGTTAAAGATACTTTTTATTCATTTAAGGAAATCAAAATTTATGGAAAAGAAGATAAATTTACTGAGAAATTTGTATCTATTAAAACAGCATGGGCTTACAATAAGCTTAAATTTTTAATACTTTCAAACCTTCCAAAGTTATTTTTGGAGTTAGCTTTAGTATTAATAATTATGTTAATTTTTTTTGTTTCATTCAAATTAAATCTTAAACTTGAATTAATAATAGTTAATATAACTATATTTTTAATATCAGCACAAAGACTACTACCGAGAATAATTGAAATTATGAGAAATTTTTCTAAAATAAACTACAGCAATAAGGCTCAAAAAATTTTAGTTAAAGAGCTAAAAGAAGAAAATGTTCAAAAACAAAAAAGAACAAAAATTTTGTTTAAAAATAAAATTCAATTAGAAAATATTGATTATGGTTATACATCTGAAAAGTTAATATTAAATAATATTAATTTGGAAATAAAAAAAGGAACTTTCGTTGGCATTAAAGGTGGTAGTGGTGAAGGAAAAACTACTCTTTTAAATTTGTTGATGGGCCTTTTACAACCACAAAATGGAAAAATTTTAATAGATAGTCATAATATAAATGAAGTTTCAAATGGACACATGAATTTAATAGCTTATGTACCTCAGAGAACTTATATTTTAAATGAGTCAATAAAAAATAATCTAATATTTGAAAACAATGAATTAGATATAAGCGACAATGATATTTTAAAAGCTCTGGATATTGTTAAGCTTAGCAATATAATAAAAAGTTATCCTAAGGGACTAGATACAGTTATTGGAGACACAACATTCAAAGCGTCTGAAGGAGAAATTCAAAGATTTGGTATAGCAAGGGCTTTACTTCAAAAAAAAGAAATATTAATTCTTGATGAAATAACAAGTTCTTTAGATCAACAAAATGAAAAAAATATAATGAATATTATTAGTAGTTTAAAAGGAGGTTCAACTATTATTATGATATCACATAAAAATTCTTCTTTAGAATTTTGTGATAAAGTATATACACTTCAAAATAAAAATTTATCGAATTCTTAATTTAAATTTGCTTATAATATAATAGATCAAAAATGTATTCGGAGTTAAAGCACATAGTTAAAAAAAATAAACTTGATAATGAAATAGTAAAAAGTAGTAATAAAGTTTTACTCGTAGACAGATTTAGTTTAGATTTAACTATAAAAAAATGTTTAATAGCCAAATTTTTAAATAAAAAATATAATTTAGAGCCAGTATTAGTTCACGAGCATAGAGAAAATTCATCAAAACTCAATATTTATAAATATTTTAAAGTTAATAATCTTAAAAAAATAAATACAATTAAAAATTTTATAATTTATTTTTTTCAATGTTTTTATTTAACACTACATTCAATAATAGGTATATCAATCAATGGTTTTTCATGGTTTATAAACGAATTTAGTATAAAAGGTGTAAAAGTTGGTGACTTATTTTACGACTCTTATATCAGATATAATTTAAATTTTTCAAAAAGAAACCAGAAAAGTATTTTTTTCTTTAAAACAATTTTTTTTTTATGCTCTAAATTTTTGTATTTGTACGATTTTTTGAAAAAAAATAATGTTAAAATTTGTATTGTTGGTCAACATAGTTATGCAAATAGTAGTACAATTTTATTTAGAATATGTGAAACAAAATATAAAAATATAAAATTTTTTATTACTTCTGGTCAAGAATTTTTATATTATAAATACCCAAAGAAAGGTTTATATAGACTTCCTTTTTCTATAAGACCTGAATATTTAAAAAATCTAAATTTTTTTGATAAAAAAATTATAAAAAAATATAGAAAGCATTTAAATTTGAGAAAAAAGGGTAAAATAAGACAAAACCATGATAACGCGAATGCTAATTATAAGAAAAAAATGTTTAGTAAAAATCAAATTTTAAAAAAATTAAAAGTTAAGAAATCTGAAAAATTTGATCATATTATCCTATTTGCTGCTCATGTATTTGCTGATGGACCACATGGAGATGGAAAATTATTATATGATGATTATTATCAACATTTTACGGAGTCGGTTGAAAAGATGAAGGAAAATAAAAATGTATTATATATATTAAAATCTCATCCATCTAGTTTTTTATTAAATGAAGAAGGTGTTTTAGAAAACTATTATTATAAAAATGGATTTAATAAATATAAAAATATCAAAGTATGTCCAAAAGATATTAAAACAAATGCACTTTTATCTTTTGTTGATACTGTTGCAACATGCTCTGGTTCAGCTGGTTTAGAGCTTGCAGCATTATATGGAAAAAGACCAATTCTTGCAGGAGCAAGTTACTACTCAACTCTTGGCTTTACACAAGATTGTAAAACCAAAAAAGAATTTTACAAATTTTTAGCTAATCCAAGCCTTATAAAAAAACTTTCACATAAAGACAAAATAAATGCTAATAAATCTTTATACTTAGTAGAATGTGCTACTAAAGTAGGGAATATAGGAAATTTTTTTCCCAAAAATATAAGAGTTTATAAATATAAAAAAATTTCAGTTATTTCTGACAAAAATTATATTAAAGAATTAAAAAAAAATTCTAAAAAGTTTAAAATTGAAAGCGATCCTTATTATATAAACTTAGAAAATGTAATTAAATATGGACTATCAAAAAGATTATCAAAAAAATATAAGCCTGATCTGTAGATAATTTCTATGGTACAAATAAAAAAAAAGGTATTTGAATTATTTGGTTTTCCAGGATCTGGTAAAAGCTTTACATTAAAAAAATTTGTAAAAAATGACAGCAGCATAAATTCATATGAAAATATTTTATTCACAGATTTTCTAAAAAAAAAAACAGTCTCATATATATATTATTTATATATAAAATTTTTGTTTAAGAATAATTTTTCTAACTATTTAAAAACTAAAGTTTTAGTAATTTATAAAAATAATTTTCATAAATACGTTTTCATAAACTTAAATATAGAAATAAATAAACAGTACAAGATATTTAAAAAAAAAAATCCAAAATTAATAAAATATTATATTTATTTAGTTAACCAAACAAACTATTCGAAAACATATAAAAAAAAACAAATTAAAAATTTCAAAATTTACTGTTCATCATATAATTATTTTTTGAATAATTATAAAAATTCCAATTTTACCATTATAAATGATGAGGGTTTTTTTCAAAAAGTATTTCTAGATTATAAAAAAAGTAAATACAAAAAAATTATTAAAAATATCAAATTTTATTTAGAATCAATACCTAAAGATTTAAATCTATTACATGTTAAAACTTCAATTAATAAATCAATAAAACAATGTGAAAATAGAGGAAAGTATTTTTCCTATAAAAAAAATATTACTTTTTTAAGATATATTTTCCCTAAAATAAGTAAAAATATAATATTATTTTGTATTAAAAATAAAATAAAATATTATAAAATAAGTTCAAAACAAACTAATTTTAAATATAAATTAATTAATGAAAATTAATCTTTTAGACTGCACCTTAAGAGATGGAGGTTACTATAATAATTGGGATTTCAAAATTGAATTAATTAATGATTATTTAAAATGTATGGCATCTTCAGGGCTGCAATATGTTGAAATAGGCTTTAGATCTTTTGAGAAAAATAATTATAGAGGAGCTTGTGCATATTCTAAAGATGAATTTTTGAGTCAGCTTAATATTCCTAATAGTTTAAAAATTGGAGTAATGGTCAATGCCTCCGAAATAATTAATCATAAAAAAGGGGATTTAGTTAATAATACAAAAGAGCTTTTTCAAAATAAAAAAAATTCAAAAATTATATTGGTTAGAATAGCAGCACACTACCATGAATTAAGTAAAGTTGATCCAATTATAAAAACCTTAAAAAAACTTGGCTACAAAGTTGGATTAAATTTAATGCAAATTTCTGAAAGAAGTGATCAGGAAATATCTAATATTAGAAAATATATTTCTGAAAAATCTTTAGATATAATTTATTTTGCAGATAGCATGGGAAGTTTAGATATAGATAATATTCAAAAAATCATAAGATTAATTAAAACTTTTTGGAAAAAACAAATAGGCATTCATACACACGATAATATGTCTAGAGCAATAATAAATTCAAGAATAGCAACGAATAATGGTGTAACCTGGGTTGACTCAACCGTAACAGGCATGGGCAGAGGTCCTGGAAATGCTCAAACAGAATATATGATTTTAGAATATAAAAATTCATTAAATAAAAAAACAAATATTTTTCCACTAATAAAATTAAAAGAAAAGTATTTTGATGAGATGAAAAAAAAATATAACTGGGGAACAAATATATATTATTTTTTGTCAGGTCTGCACAGAATACATCCTACATTTATTCAAAGAATGTTAGAGGATACAAGATTTACAAAAGAAGATATTATGTCCACAATTGGAAACCTAAAGTCCTTAGGAGCAACTTCATTTAAAAAAGAATTATTAAGCACAGACAATAAACTTTATAAAGGAAAGACGAATGGATCTTGGCTACCTATTTCCAAATTAAGGAAGAGAGAAGTGTTAATTATTGGGAACGGACCCAGCATGAATGAAAATAAGAAAATTATAGAAAATTATATTCAACGTAAGAAACCTTTTGTGATCGCTTTAAATACTCAAAAAAGCATTAATGAAAAATTAATTAATTTAAGGGCTGTATGTAACGAACTTAGATTTTTGACAGAAATAAAGAGGCTAAAAAAAGTAAAAACAAAAATGGTTTTACCACTTAGCAGACTGTCAAAAGATATTAAAAAATTTTTAAATATGAAAAATATTTTAAATTTTGGTTTGCAGATAAAATCGGAAAAATTTCAGTTCTATAAAAACTATGCTGTATTGCCGAACTCCTTAGCGATTTCTTATGCTTTATCAATAGCGTGCTCTGGAAAAGCTAAAAAAATTCTTCTTGCTGGGTTTGATGGATATCCTAACGAAGACCCAAGAAGACTAGAAATGGATAATACATTTGAATTATTTAGAAAGTATTCAAATAAACTTGAAACAATCAGTATCACGTCCACAAAATATAACTTAAAATCTATATCAATTTACGCATTATAATAAATTAATGAAAAATTATCTTTTGGTCATACCTGCTAGATTTAACTCTAAAAGATTACCCGGCAAGCCTTTGTTAGATATTTGTGGGCTACCAATGATAATAAGAACTTTTTATCAGTGTTCAAAAGTTATTCCAAAATCAAAAATATTAGTAGCAACTGATGATAAAAGAATTCAAAAAGTTTGTAATAACTATAAAGTAAATTGTATGTTAACTTCAAAATCATGTTTGACTGGAACTGATAGAATTGCTGAAGTAGCAAAAAAAATAAAAGCTAAAATTTATTTAAATGTTCAAGGCGATGAGCCAATTTGTAATATAAATGACTTAAAAAAATTACTAAATGTCTCATTAAAAAATCCAGACTCAATAATAAACGGATATACAGAAATAAAAGATAAAAAATTATATTATTCTGGGCATATTCCAAAAGTTGTTTTTAGAAAAGATGGAAGGTTATTATATCAGTCAAGAGCGCCAATACCCATAACAAAAAATAAAAAGTTCGTTAAAGCTTGGAGACAAGTTTGTATTTATTCTTTACCATATAAATCATTAAAAATATTTTCTAAAAATAAAAAAAAAACCATGTTAGAGAGTATTGAAGATTGTGAGCTTTTAAGATTTCTTGAGTTAGGATTGGAAGTCAAATTAATAAAAATGTCTGACAAGTCAATATCTATCGATACAAAAGAAAATTTAGTTGAAGTTAGAAAAATATTAAAAAAAAATGTTAAATAAGCCTGTATTGGTTTTGGGTTCAAAACCAGGTTCTAAAATACCAACAAATATCGACTTTAAAGATGTTTACACCGCTAATGGTGCAGCTGAAAGAGGAATGAACTATAAAAAACTTTTTTCACATTCACGTCTAAATTGCATAGTTTCAATGCGAGAATTTCTAAAAGTTGATCAAGTTCAAAAAAGAATTTTAAACTCTCGACCTAATAGAGTTATCTTTAGAACTACAGAAAGAGATATAAGCGATCTTTTTCAAAAAGATTGTAAAATTGAACAAATGTCTTGGACTGAGCAATTTAGATTACAAAGTAAGTATATAAATTTTAGTCCATACTCTATTTTTTTAGGAGAGATTCAAAGAAATGAAAAAATCAAAGATAAATTTATTTATATCCTAAATTGTATAAGAAAAAATAATTTTTTTGGTGTTTCCACAGGTTTTTTTGCAATAATGTTTGCACATCAAGAAAATCCAGATTCTGATATTGTTGTTTCAGGGATTGGCATGACAGGAGGTATGAAATTTTATGAAAGCGAAAGAGATAAAAAATTTAATTATACTGATAGAGCACGAGTAGATAGGTTTGTAGCAAAATTTCTTAATAAAAAAATAAAATCCAAAATATATTCTGTAGATGATGATTTTATAAAAAATACAAAAACTAAAAAAATAAATTTATAAATTTATTCTCTTAATTTCATAAGTAATTCTCTTAATTTCATAAGTAAATAAAGTTGACATAATTGAAACTCTAATATATTTAAAAATTATACTGAACTTTGGTGGGGAATCAGTGTGAAATTCATTGGCTCTTCCTGGAACCGTAAAGTCGGAGCGCCACCCAGTATAGTCCGCTGTTGAACGAGGGCCAGGAAAAGTCTAGTTCTGCTTTGAAAGATTGACATCGGCATAAATTAATTAGTTGCTCAAATTTGTATTTGAGCCATTTAGAGGAGATGTTAAACGTCAAAGATAATTTTTTATATATTTATTTTTTTTTATATTTTTCAAAATTTTGTTAACGCTCAAGATATACCTGTAATAGTAATTGCTCCAAGTAAAAAACCACAATCTATCTCAACAGTTGGTACTTCCGTAACAATTTTGGATGAGGAGTTTATTGAAAATTCAAATGAATATTTTTTAGGAGATCTTTTATCATCAAGTACCACAGCAACTAATTTTTTTCAAAGTGGTGGCCATGGAACAGCATCTGGTATTCAGCTTCGAGGTTTTCCTAAGAGGTATTCTACTGTTTATATAGATGGTGTAAAAATGTCTGACCCTTCAAGCGTATCTGGTGATTTTGATTTCAACAATATATTAACCAGTCATTTATCGAGGGTAGAAATTTTAAAAGGAAATCAAAGTTCAGTATACGGTAGTGGAGCTATAGGAGGAACTATAAATATAATAACAAAAAAAGGTGAACCAGGTTTACAAAAAAATTTTAATTATGTCACTGGATCAAATAAAACTCATGATTTATCAGTTTCATTGTCAGGAGCAGATGAAAAAAATAATTTTTATCTAGGCCTACAAAGATTTCAAACTGATGGAATTTCTCAAATGAGACATAATAATGAAAAAGATAGATATAGAAACAATTCTATTGTAGCAAATTATGGCTATGCTTTTAATGAAAAATTTGAAATTAATAACAATTTAAGAGTTTCAGAAACATATCTTCAGTATGATGCCGTAAGTGCTATTTCTGGTTATGATAACTCAGAAGAAGCAGATGGAGTCGAAGGGTCTTATAGTCTTAATTTTATATTAAAACCAATTGAAAATTTTACAAATAAACTTACCCTTGCAAATACTTATATAAAAAGAATATATGCGGATGCCCCTAACAGTAAAAATACTGTTAAGGATAATTATTATGGAGAAAGATATTCAATTATGTATTCAGGTAATTATAACTTTAATCTTGATAATAGTATTGTTTTTGGGTTTGAAAGAGAAGATGATGAAATGGGTTATAATTCAAACGCAACTGGTACAAAATATGAGCACTCTTATGTAGAATCTACGTATTTTGATTTTCAAAAAAGATTTTCAAAAAATATTTATGGAACTTTGGGTACTAGATTTGACGAACATTCTGTAGCTGGCAATGAAGAATCACATAGAGTCACATTAGCTTATTTATTTAATGACAAGTCTACAAAACTAAAAGCTTCATATGGAACTGGATTTAGATTTCCGTCTTTATATGAAATGTATTATGTTTATGCAGCAAATGCACAATCTTTACCTTATGTAAAAGCAGAAAAAAGTAGAAGTTATGACTTTGGTATAGAAAAAAATTTTTCTAAACTTGGTTTAGATATTGAGGCAAATTACTTTAATTTAAAATATAAAGATCCTCTTGAAGGGTGGGCAACAGGAACAGCTTCTGGAAATGCTTATACTACTCAAAACCAACCTGCAACTGTTAAGTCTCAAGGTTTAGAATTAATATCAAAATGGCACTTAAATAATTTATTAAATTTTGATTTTAATTATACTTATACCTCAACTTATGACGGAGCAGAACAAGATGATCCTGATAATTCATCTAGTCAATATAACGCTCAAATGGCTAGAGTTCCAAGACACATTTTGAATTTAAATACTAATTTTAAAATTCCTAATTATGAAAAATTAAACTTTACATTAAATACAAAATGGTCTGATGAAGCTAGAGATTATGGCAATGGAAACAGTGGTTCTTACGACGATGTAAGATTAGATGATTATATAGTTTGTGATTTATTTATTAAATATAATTTACTTAATGAATATAATCTTTTTTTTAATATAACTAATTTATTCGATGAGGGATATGAAACTGCCAAAGATTATCAACAAATGTCCAGATCTTTTAATTTTGGATTAAAAAGAAATTTTTAAATTTATAATGATAAATAATTGTACTTTTAAATGAAAAAAACATTTTAAATTTTATAAGTTGATTAAATTCTAAATTAAATTATTATTAATTATTTATGATGAACTATGTAAAAATTTCTATAGGAATTTTTTTGGCTCTAGCAGCTAGTAGATTTGTGCCACATCCTCCAAATTTTACAAGCCTTTTAGCATTAAGTTTTTATGTGCCAGCTTTTTTAGGATTTAAATTTATTCCTGCTTTAGTTATATGCTTTATATTAACAGACTTTTTTATCGGGTTTCATGGTACCGTAATATTCACTTGGGGAAGTGTTATATTAATTGGTATAATCTCAAAATTTTTTTTGAAGAATATTTATACAAGATTATTTGGAGCATTATTAGGCGCATCTACTTTTTTTTTAATTACTAACTTTGGCGTTTGGGCACTGGGCTCTTATGGTTATTCGCTTGAAGGTTTTATACTTTGTTATACATTAGCAATTCCTTTTTTTTCTTATAGTTTAATTTCTACTTTATTATTTTCTTTTATTATTGAAGTAATTTATAGTCAGTCAAAGATAATTTTAAAAAAATATCAATCATAAAGATTTTATTTTAATATATGCTCAAAGCACCATTCAAACAGAGAAAACCAGAAGATTTTAAAATATTAATGTTATACCCTAATTTACATATGAGTGCATTAATGCCTCAATCGGTAGGAATTTTTACAGCCTTATTAAAAAGAGAAGGTTACCGTATAGATCTTTTTGATTGTACTTATTATGAAGATATAGATTCTTTAACTTTAGGTAAAAATACAAATGAAGAAAAAGTTGAAAATAGAAATGTCCATAAGTATGATAATACAGAGTGGCATGAAAAAGGAGTTAAACCTAAAAACGGTATTATTGAGGACTTTAAAAAAAAGGTAGCTACCTTTCAGCCTGATTTAATTTTAGTTTCTGTTCTTGAAAGCACCTATTATTTGGCAATAGACTTACTCAAATCTATTCCTGAAAAACAAAGAAAATATAAAACTTTGTTTGGAGGGGTGTTTGCAACTTATGCTGCAGATAAGGTTATTAAAAACGATTTAGTTGATTATGTTTGTAGAGGTGAGGGCGAGGGTGCTGTTGTAGAAATGGCAAAAGCTTTATGTACTGGAGGAAGAATTGATCAGATAAAAAATTTTACCATCAAAGGTGAGGGTACTATTTACAGAAATGGTATGCGTCCACCAATAGATATAGATACCGTTCCGATTCCAGATTGGGACTTGTTTGAAAAAGGAAGTTTGTATAGACCTATGCAGGGAAAAATTTGGAGAGCAGTAGGTTTTGAAACACAAAGAGGATGTCCATATACGTGCACTTTCTGTAATTCACCTTCCAACAATGTAGAATATAAAGCTGAAACAGGTGGAAAGTTTCATAGAAAAAAAAGCATAGAGAGAATGAAAAAAGAATTAGATTTTTTAGTTAAAAAATATGATCCTAATTTAATTTATTTTGTTGTTGATACTTTTTTAGCTATGTCAAATCGAGAGTTTGATGAACTTAAAGAATTATATTCAGATTATAAAATTCCATTCTGGATGAATACGAGAGCTGAAACTATTAATGAATATAGGGCAGCAGGACTAGAAGAAATGAATATGCTTAGAATGAATATAGGTATAGAGCATGGAAATTATGAATACAGAAAAAAATATCTAAAAAGAAATGTCAAAGATGATGTTCAAATAAAAGCTTTCGAAATAGCAGCTGAACACAATTATGTTTCTTGTGCAAATAGTATTATTGGAATGCCTGACGAAACTAGAGATTTGATATTTGATACTATAAACTTTGTAAGAAAACTTCCTAGCAATATTGATGCTACTGGCGCTTTTATATTTGCCCCATACCATGGAACACCCTTAAGAACTCTTGCAATAGAAAAAGGCTACATCAAAGAAGATGAGATATGTTCTCTATCAAACACAAGTGCAAGTATGTTAAATATGCCAACTATATCTAAAGAAGAAATTTCTGGCCTAGCAAAAGTTTTTAGTTTGTATATTAAATTCCCAAAAGATAGATGGCCTGATATAAAGATTGCAGAAAAAAATGATGATAAAGGAAACAAAATGTTTGAACAGCTTGGAAAAGAATTTGATCAAAAATATAGAGATTATAAAGCTTCAAGCATGGATCTTCATGATTAAAATATATGACAAGTAATTATACAGAGATAAGTTTATCAATTAAAAAAAATGGATATTTTTTAATTAAGGATTTTTTAGAAAAAAAAGATATTAGTGATTTAAAAAAAATTTTAGATGTAAATACAAAAAAAAATACCAGCAGTTCTTTTATTTCATTTAAAAAAGTTGATCTATTAAAATCAATATTACGTTTAGATACTAATAAATTTAAAAAAAACTATATAATTAACAAAATTAAGAATAAATATAATCTTAATAGTATTGCATCTAAAATTTTAGGAAAAAAAAATGAATTATATGCTATCGATAGCTATAAATCAGAAAAGAACAAAGACATGATAATACCATGGCACACAGATCAAGCATATAGTGGACGAAAAAAAATTGAAGAAAGTCAAATTGTAAATCCTGATAAAGCAGCATTAAAATTTTTCTTTTATCTTACAGATGTAGATAGTGATAATGGATGTTTGGGATATATTCCTGGGAGTCACAAGATATCATATTATTTAAAAAAGTTAATACTTCAAAAAAAAATAGAATATTCTCCTTATTGGTCTT
>CESQ01016733.1_pt1 | contig 19944 bp, 18 predicted proteins | sample 361401 | NCBI WGS metagenome assembly CESQ01 (sample SAMEA2622119, study PRJEB7988) | marine metagenome | isolation source: saline water (ENVO:00002010), including | reverse complement strand
GAAACGCTCGACGAAATTACCGGCGCAGCCATGGTCATGCGCGAGCTGGCTTCCGGCGTACAGATCAATGCCGAGCGTCTGGTCGACACCTGTGGCACCGGCGGCGACGGCGCCAATATCTTCAACGTGTCCACCGCCGCTGCGCTGGTGGTGGCCGCTGCCGGTGGCAAGGTTGCCAAGCACGGCAACCGCGCCGTGTCCGGCAAGAGCGGCAGCGCCGATCTGCTGGAAGCGGCAGGCGTAAATCTGAATCTGACGCCCGAGCAGGTTGCGCGCTGTGTGGAAAGCGTTGGCGTGGGCTTTATGTTCGCGCCGGCCCATCACGGCGCCATGAAGCACGCGATCGGCCCGCGCCGTGAGCTGGGCATGCGCACCATCTTTAATATGCTGGGCCCGATGACCAACCCCGCTGGGGTCAAGCACCAGGTGATCGGTGTGTTTACCCAGGCGCTGTGCCGCCCGATTGCCGAAGTGCTCAAGCGCCTTGGCAGTGAGCACGTGCTGGTGGTGCACTCCAAAGATGGTCTGGACGAGCTGAGCCTGGCGTCGACCAGCTACATTGCCGAGCTGAAAGACGGCGAAGTGCGCGAGTACGAGGTCAGTCCGGAAGAGCTTGGCATTCAGAGCCGCTCACTGATCGGCCTCACCGTCGACGATGCAACCGCCTCGCTCAAGCTGATTCGCGACGCGCTGGGTAAGCGCGAAACCGAGGCCGGTGAAAAGGCTGCCGACATTATTATTCTCAACGCCGGTGCCGCGCTGTACGCAGCGGATCATGCGAGCAGTCTGCGCGAGGGTGTCGAACTCGCCTCCGATGCGCTTTACTCAGGGCTGGCGCGGGAAAAACTCAACGAACTCATCGCCTTTACCGAGGTATTCCGGGAGGAAGCAGCACAATGAGTGTGCCGACTATTTTGCAGAACATCGTCGCGCGCAAGCACGAGGAAGTGGCAGAGCGCCTCCAGCGCCGCAGTCTGGCTGAGTTGGAGCAACTGGCCGCAGCGGCATCGCCCACCCGCGGCTTTGCCAAGGCTATCCAGAATGCCGCAGCAGCGCGTCGCCCCGGCGTGATTGCCGAGATCAAGAAGGCGTCACCGAGCAAGGGCGTGCTGCGTGAGGACTTTCAGCCGGCCGAAATCGCGGCCAGCTACGAGGCGGGCGGTGCAGTCTGCCTGTCGGTGCTGACCGATGTGGACTTCTTCCAGGGGCACGATGACTACCTGCAGCAGGCGCGCGCCGCGTGCTCACTGCCGGTTATCCGCAAGGATTTCATGGTTGATCCGTATCAGATCGTCGAAGCCCGTGCGCTGGGCGCCGACTGTGTGCTGCTGATCGCCGCCTGCCTGGATGACGTGCAAATGAGCGAGTTGGCAGCGACTGCAAAGCAGCACGGTCTAGATGTGCTGGTCGAGGTGCACGACGCCGCCGAGCTGGAGCGTGGTCTCAAGCTGGATACCCCGCTGATCGGCATCAACAACCGAAACCTGCACACCTTTGAGGTGACCCTGGACACCACGCTCGAGCTGCTGCCGCAGATTCCGCAGGGCAAGATTCTGGTAACCGAGAGCGGCATTCTGCACCGCGCCGACGTCGAGCTGATGCTGGCGCACGAGGTGTATGGCTTTCTGGTGGGTGAGGCGTTTATGCGTGCGGCTAATCCGGGGCAGGAGCTCAAGCGTCTATTCTTCTGATGCGGTTTGCCTGGTTGTGACAAAAACCTCCTTCGGGAGGTTTTTTTGTGCCTGCAGGGTGGCTGCGTGGCGGAAGGAAATATCGAGAAATCTGTTTGGAGTGAACCAAATTTTGCGCTTTTTATCTCACTTACTCGATGGGATTATCGCCCCATCGAAAGCGAGGTCATGATGCAGTGGCGTAACAGCAGCGACAGATTTGGTCTGGTAACCGGCAGCCTGCATTGGCTGATGGCACTACTGGTGATCGGCCTCACGGCGCTGGGGCTGTGGATGACCAGCCTGACCTATTACAGCCCTTATTACACCAGTGCGCCGTTCTGGCATAAAAGCCTGGGCCTGGTGTTTGCTGCCCTGTTAGTGCTGCGGCTGATCTGGCGTGCGGCAACCCCGTCGCCAGGGCATCTGGCGAGCCATCAGCGCTGGGAGCGCCTGCTGGCGTCCGGTGCGCAGTGGCTGATGTGCGCCGCCATGCTGCTGATCGTGACCAGCGGCTATCTTATTTCAACCGCCAAGGGCAGCGGTGTCAGCCTGTTTGGCTGGTTTGAGGTGCCGGCGCTGGTCAGCGGCTTGCCCGAGCAGGCCGATGTCGCTGGTGCTGTGCATTACTGGTTGGCGCTGGGCTTGCTCGCTCTGGCCGGTCTGCACGCGCTGGGTGCGCTCAAGCATCACCTGATCGACAAGGACAACACTCTGCGGCGCATGCTGGGCATGCGGCTGCTCAACGCAACGGAGAACGGCAAATGAAGAAACTGATGGTAGCAGCCACCCTCGGTGGTCTGATGATGGCAGGTGGCGCGGCGCAGGCGGCGGACTACCAGATCGACAAGCAGGGGCAGCACGCCTCGGTCAACTTCAAGATCAGCCACCTGGGTTACAGCTGGATCTATGGCCGCTTCAACGATTTCGAAGGCACCTTCAGCTGGGATGCCGACAAGCCGGAATCCAGCGCCATCAACGTGACCGTCAACACCGAGAGTGTCGACACTAACCACGCTGAGCGCGACAAGCACATCCGTAGCGAAGACTTCCTCAATGTGGCCGAGAACGCTACCGCCACCTTTACCTCGACCGGTGTTGAAGTGACGGGTGACAACAGTGCCAAGGTCTCTGGTGACCTGACCCTGAACGGCGTGACCAAGCCGGTGGTACTGGATGCCAACTTTATCGGTGAAGGCGATGACCCGTGGGGCGGCTACCGCGCCGGTTTTGATGCGACCACAACGCTGAAACTGGCCGACTTCGGCATCGACTACAACCTGGGCCCCGCCTCGGAAACCGTCGAGCTGATCCTCACGGTAGAAGGCGTTCGCCAGTAATCGCAACAAGCTTCATGTGTGCTTCAGGGGCCTTCGGGCCCCTTTTTTTTGAGCTGCAAGCTTCAAGCGGCAAGCGGCAAGCCAAACCCGCGCGGTGTTGAGACGTGCGGGTTTTCTTTTGGGCTGAGATAGCTGCTCGATGCTGCGGAAAATCCCAGAAAGCCGCCGTCAATGCCATCCTGCTTGAAGCTTGAAGCTTGAAGCTTGAAGCTCAGAGCTTGAGGCTTGCCGCTTCTTTAACCCAAGCGTGCGCCTGCTGCAAAATCCAATCGCGGAACGCCAAGAGCGCAGCCGACTCCGCCTTACGCTCGGGGATTACCAGGTAGTAACCGTTATCGGTTTCAAAGCTGCGCGGGCAGGGGCTGATGAGTCGGCCGTCGGCCAGCTCCTGGCGAATCAAAAAGGGCGGAATCAGCGCGACGCCCATGCCGTGCATCGCCGCCTGTGCGAGCATCGAGAACAGCTCCAATCGGGTGCCGTTGAGGTCGTGCTCAACACGCATGTCGGCGGCGGCAAACCACTGGCGCCAGGCGTAGGGGCGGGTGGTTTGCTGCAACAGCGGCAGGCGGGCAATGTCTTCCGGCGTGAGTTCGCTGGCAGGGCCAATCAATGCCGGACTGCAGACCGGAATCGGCGCTTCGGGCATCAGGTAGTGGGTCTGGGTGCCGGACCAGTCGCCATCGCCGAAGTAAATGGCCGCATCAAACTCTGTATCAGCAAACAGGAACGGCCGCGTGCGGTTGGTCAGGTTGACCGTGATTTGCGGATGCTGGCTGAGAAAGTGACCGAGCCGTGGCAGTAGCCATTGAGTGCCGAAGGTCGGCACCAGCGCCACTTCCAGCGTCGCCGTGCCCTGGTTGCCCATGACCGAGAGAGTGTCGCGCTCCACGGCGTCCAGTCGGCTGGCAATACGCCGGCTGTAGATATGCCCTGCGTCGGTCAGCTTCACGCCGCGGCGGGTACGGCGGAATAACTGGATATCAAGAAAGGCCTCCAGGTTGGCGATCTGCCGGCAGACTGCACTTTGGGTCAGCGACAATTCTTCTGCAGCCTTGGTGAAGCTTTCGTGGCGAGCAGACGACTCGAAGCAGACCAGGGCTTGGGTAGGGGGAATCTTGCGGCGCATGGAGGGGCATCCTTTGGATGGCTTGAGGCGGAAGGCTGTAGGCTGGAAGTCCAGCCTCTCAGCGGTCGTCGTTGCTGTGCGTGGGCTATGCTCGGAAAGTCAGCCACTCACGCCGGGCTTTGGCTTCCAGCTTCCAGCTTAAGGCTTATAGCCTCCGACCAAGCCTGCGGCTTGGTCGGAGTTCCAATTTAGCACAGGTGTCTGCATAAAAGACGCTTGTTTGTGGTGTTCTCTGTGCGTAGAGTCGCTGGCAACTTAGGGTTCCTCGTCGGAACCTGACCCCCAACAAAATCGAATATCGGAGTGCTCATGGCCGCATCCAAGGCAAGTTTCAACTGGGAAGATCCGCTGCTGCTGGACCAGCAACTGACTGAAGAAGAGCGCATGGTGCGTGACAGCGCGCGCCAGTACTGCCAGGACAAACTCATGCCGCGGGTGCTGAACTCGTTCCGCAACGAGCAGACCGATGCGGAAATCTTCCGTGAAATGGGTGAGCTGGGCCTGTTGGGCGCAACCATCCCCACCGAGTACGGCGGAAGCGGCCTGAACTATGTCTGCTACGGCCTGATCGCGCGTGAAGTTGAGCGCGTCGACTCCGGCTATCGCTCAATGATGAGCGTGCAGTCCTCGCTGGTCATGGTGCCGATCAACGAATTCGGTTCTGAGGAACAGAAGCAGAAGTACCTGCCCAAGCTGGCTTCTGGCGAGTTCATCGGTTGCTTCGGCCTGACCGAGCCGAACCACGGTTCCGACCCGGGCTCCATGGTTACCCGTGCACGCAGCACCGAAGGTGGCTACCTGCTCAAGGGCGCCAAGATGTGGATCACCAACAGCCCCATCGCGGACGTTTTCGTTGTTTGGGCAAAGACCGATGATGACGTGATTCGCGGCTTCATTCTGGAAAAAGGCTGGAAAGGTCTGAGCGCGCCTGCCATCAAGGGCAAGGTTGGTCTGCGTACCTCCATCACTGGTGAGATCGTGATGGACGACGTATTCGTGCCGGAAGAGAACATGCTGCCGCACGTAACCGGTCTGAAAGGCCCGTTCACCTGCCTGAACTCTGCTCGCTACGGTATCTCCTGGGGCGCGCTGGGCGCTGCCGAGTTCTGCTGGCACACCGCCCGTCAGTACACCCTGGATCGTCTGCAGTTCGGCCGCCCGCTGGCGCAGACTCAGCTGGTGCAGAAGAAACTGGCTGACATGCAGACCGAAATCACTCTGGCTCTGCAAGGCTGCCTGCGTCTGGGTCGCATGAAGGATGAAGGCACCGCTGCCGTTGAAATCACCTCCATCATGAAGCGCAACTCCTGCGGCAAGTCGCTGGACATCGCTCGCATTGCTCGCGACATGCTGGGCGGCAACGGTATCTCCGACGAGTACGGCGTTATCCGTCATGTGGTCAACCTGGAAGTGGTCAACACCTACGAAGGTACCCACGACGTGCACGCGCTGATCCTCGGCCGTGCGCAGACTGGCCTGCAGGCGTTTTTCTAACGCTTGAAGGCAGCGGCAAGCCATAAGCTGCAAGCGACAAGCCGCTCTGAGTTGGGGGCGGCTTATTGCGCTTTCCTTACGCTGCATTGGCGTACCGGCAGTCCCCTTATCTTCGTATCCCGCACGGCCAGCTTGTGGCTTGAAGCTTGCCGCTTGGAGCTAAAGACATGAGTGCATTATCCGGTTTACGCGTCCTCGACCTCTCTCGCGTTCTGGCTGGCCCCTGGGCCGGACAGATGCTGGCGGATCTGGGTGCGGATGTGGTCAAGGTCGAGCGGCCGGGGGCGGGAGATGACACCCGGGCCTGGGGGCCGCCGTACCTGCGAGATGGTGATGGTCGCGACACCTCCGAGGCGGCGTATTTTCTGTCGGCCAACCGCAACAAGCGCTCAATCACCATCGATTTCACTCAGCCCGAAGGGCAGCAGCAGGTGCGCGAGCTGGTGCAGCGCGCTGATGTGCTGATCGAGAACTTCAAGGTTGGCGGGCTGGCCGCATACGGGCTGGACTACGCCAGTCTGCAGGCGCTTAACCCTCGCTTGATCTACTGCTCTGTGACCGGCTTTGGTCAGCAGGGGCCCTATGCCAAGCGAGCGGGTTATGACTTCATGATTCAGGCCATGGGTGGCCTGATGAGCATCACCGGCAAGGCCGATGGGGAAGAGGGCGCAGGGCCGGTCAAGGTTGGCGTGGCGCTGACCGATATCCTCACCGGCCTGTACGCCAGCAATGCCATCCTCGCTGCCTTGGCCGAGCGCGCGCGCAGCGGTCTGGGCCAGCACATTGATCTTGCGCTGCTGGATGTGCAGATCGCCTGCCTCGGTAATCAGGCGCTGAACTACCTCACCACCGGTGTGCCACCCAAGCGTTTGGGTAACGCGCACCCGAACATCGTGCCCTATCAGGACTTTCCAACTGCCGATGGCGACTTCATTCTGACGGTCGGTAACGACGGTCAGTTTCGCAAGTTCTGCGAGGTGGCGGGGCATCCGGAGTGGTCGGCTGACGCGCGTTTTGCCACTAACTCAGCTCGGGTTGCCAATCGCGCTGAGCTGGTGCCCCTGATCCGCCAGGTTACGGTGTTTCGCACCACCGCCGAGTGGATTGCCACGCTGGAGCAGGCCGGCGTGCCCTGTGGGCCGATCAACGATCTGGCGCAGGTGTTTGCCGATCCGCAGGTGCAGGCGCGTGGCACCCGTGTTCGTATGGCGCATCCGCTGGCTGGCGAGGTCGACCTGGTTGCCAACCCGATCCGGCTGTCACGCACGCCGGTCGACTACCGCCGTCCACCGCCGCTGCTGGGTGAGCACAACACCGAAGTGCTGGCCGACTGGCTCAGCGACTGACCGGCCGCTCGCGTCGCTGGGCGCGGGCCAGCCGCCGGTTTTCCTCTTCACTCTGCTGCAAGACGTCCTGCACGTAGCTGATGTGCTCGCTGGCAATGCGCCGCGCGTCGTCGGCACGGCTCTGCATGATGGCGTCGAACAGCGCCTGATGCTGTTCGACCAGCATGCGTCGGGTTTCGCTGCGCAGCGCGTACATGCCGCCGATGTTGGTCACCACGTTGCGTTTGAGCAAATCGAACAGCCCACGAATGGTGTGCAGCAGTACCAGGTTGTGGCTGGCCTCGGCAATGGCCAGATGAAAGCGCGCGTCAGCCGCGCCTTCTTCGGCGCGTGAGGCTTTGCCCGCGCGGGCGTAGCACGCCTGCAGCGCATCAAAGGCTGCTTGCAGGTGTTGGCGGTCAAGATCGGTGGCGCGCTGGGCAGCGTAGTAGGCACAGTCGGCTTCCAGCGTGTGGCGGAACTCCAGCAGGTCGCGCTGGGCTTCCGGGCGACCTTCGAGCAGGGCCAGCAGCGGATCGCTGAAGCTGGAGCCCAGCGTATCGCTGACATAGTTGCCGCCACCCTGGCGGCTGATCAACAGGCCCTTGGCAACCAGCTTCTGCACGGCTTCGCGCAGCGAAGGGCGCGATACACCGAACTGTTCAGCCAGCGCGCGCTCGGCGGGCAGGCGCTGGCCCGGCTGCAGCGTACCCTCAAGAATCATGGTTTCCAGCTGTTCGACGATGTTGTCGGACAGTCTGCGTTGTTTGATCTGGCCTACTTCCACACGACGTTCCTTTGGTCTTACCAATCCTGTCGAAAGGGTAGCGGTCGGGGTAGCGCCGATCAACCGTCGCGTTGTCGCATATACCAAAGTCTACAGTCACAGGTTTGACATGCCGCTGGTGCTTTTTTAATCTGGGCATCCATTTTTGTAAATTGGTATTACCAATTGGTGCTCGATCGCCAATAACAACTACAGGAGCGCTTCATGTCTTCCGGTTTTCTCGCCTTGATGGCTTTTGCCCCGATTCTGTTGGCGGGCATCTTGTTGATCGGTCTGCGTTGGCCGGCGCGTCGCGCCATGCCGTTGGTCTATTTGCTCAGCGCCGGTATCGCGTTGTTTGTCTGGGATATGAGCTTCAACCGGGTGCTGGCTTCCACCCTGCAGGGGCTGGTAGTCACTGTCGGCGTTCTCTGGATCATCTTTGGCGCGATTCTGCTGCTCAACACCCTCAAGCATTCCGGCGGCATTACTGCCATCCGCGCCGGCTTTACCACCATCAGCCCGGACCGCCGTATTCAGGCGATCATCATTGCCTGGCTGTTTGGCTGTTTTATTGAAGGCGCCTCCGGCTTCGGTACGCCGGCAGCCATCGCTGCGCCCTTGCTGGTAGCCATCGGCTTTCCGGCCATGGCGGCGGTGCTGATGGGCATGCTGGTGCAGAGCACACCGGTCTCCTTCGGTGCGGTAGGTACGCCGATCATCGTCGGTGTTAACACCGGTCTTGATCACGCGGTAATCGGTGAGCAGCTGGCGGCTGCCGGCTCCAGTTGGGACGCCTATCTGCAGCTGATCACCAGCCAGGTGGCCATTGTTCACGCGCTGGTGGGTACCGCCATGCCGCTGGTGATGGTCATCATGCTGGTGCGCTTTTTTGGTCAGGACAGAAGCTGGCGCGCGGTGTTTGAAGTGCTGCCGTTTGCCCTGTTTGCCGGTGTCTCCATGACCATCCCCTATGTGCTGGGTGGTGTCTTTCTGGGGCCGGAATTCCCGTCGCTGATTGGTGGCCTGGTCGGTCTGGCGATCGTCACCACCGCCGCTCGCGCAGGTTTTCTGGTGCCCAAGCGTCAGTGGGACTTTGCACCGCGTGACAGCTGGCCGGCTGCCTGGATGGGTACCGTCGAGATGAAGCTGGAAGAGCTGACCGCGCGCCCCATGAGCAGCTTCCGCGCCTGGCTGCCGTACCTGCTGGTGGGTGTGCTGCTGGTGATCAGCCGGGTCTTCCCCGAGGTCACTGCCGCGTTCAAGGCGGTTGCCATCAACTTTACCGATATCCTGGGTGAGGCTGGCGTCAGCGCTGGCGTACAGCCGCTGTACCTGCCGGGCGGTATTCTGGTCATGGTGGTGATTGCGACCTTCTTCCTGCATCGCATGAAAGCCAGCGAGCTGGGCAAGGCGGCGGGCGAGTCCTTTGGCGTGCTGCTGAGCGCCGGCTTTGTGCTGCTGTTCACCGTGCCGATGGTGCGTATCCTGATCAACTCCGGCGTCAACGCCGCCGATCTGCCGAGCATGCCGATTGTCATGGCCCGTTATGTCGCTGACAGCGTGGGCGGTATCTATCCGCTGCTGGCGCCGACCATCGGTGCGCTGGGTGCCTTCCTGGCCGGCTCCAACACCGTGTCCAACATGATGTTCAGCCAGTTCCAGTTTGGTGTGGCCAGCAACCTCGGCCTGTCCACGGCACTTATCGTGGCGGCGCAGGCGATTGGCGCTGCGGCCGGTAACATGATTGCCATTCACAACGTGGTGGCGGCCTCGGCTACCGTTGGCCTGCTTGGCCGCGAGGGTACGACTCTGCGCCGTACCATCTGGCCGACCCTCTACTACGTGCTGATGACCGGTTTGATTGCGCTCTTTGCTGCCTATGTTATGGGTGTCCGCGACCCGCTGATGGCGGGCTGATACCCTACTGCTGTCGCCCCGGCCTGGTGCCGGGGCGTCGTCCGTTGAAGATTCGATGGGAACTCCGTGATGATCATTTCTGCCTCGACCGATTACCGTGCCGCCGCCCAGCGCCGGTTGCCGCCCTTTCTGTTCCACTACATTGATGGTGGCGCCTACGCCGAGCACACGCTCAAGCGCAATGTCGCGGATCTGGCCGATATCGCCCTGCGTCAGCGGGTGCTGAAAGACATGGCGGAGCTGAGCCTGGAAACCCGCCTGTTTGATGAAACCCTGAGCATGCCGGTGGCGCTGTCGCCGGTCGGTCTGACCGGTATGTACGCCCGTCGTGGTGAAGTGCAGGCGGCGCGCGCTGCTGCCGATAAGGGTATTCCCTTTACCCTGTCGACCGTGTCCGTGTGTCCGATTGAAGAGGTCGCCCCGGCCATCAGCCGCCCGATGTGGTTTCAACTGTACGTGCTGAAAGATCGCGGCTTTATGAAGAACGCACTGGAGCGCGCGAAGGCCGCCGGTGTGACCACGCTGGTGTTCACCGTCGACATGCCGGTGCCGGGCGCGCGTTATCGCGATGCGCACTCCGGTATGAGTGGCCCGAATGCCGCTATGCGCCGTTATCTGCAGGCGGTCATGCATCCGCGCTGGGCCTTCGACGTGGGCCTGCTGGGCAAGCCGCACGATCTGGGCAATATCTCCGCCTACCGTGGCAACCCGACCGGCCTGGAAGACTACATGGGCTGGCTGGGCGCCAACTTTGATGCCTCCATCTCCTGGAAGGATCTGGAGTGGATTCGCGAGTTCTGGGACGGCCCCATGGTGATCAAGGGCATTCTCGACCCCGAGGACGCCCGCGACGCGGTGCGCTTTGGCGCCGACGGTATCATCGTGTCCAACCACGGCGGCCGCCAGCTGGACGGCGTATTGTCCAGTGCGCGCGCGCTGCCGCCGATTGCCGATGCGGTAAAGGGCGAGCTGAAGATTCTGGTCGATTCGGGTATTCGTACCGGTCTGGATGTGGTGCGCATGCTGGCGCTGGGCGCCGACTGCACCATGCTTGGCCGTGCCTTTATCTACGCGCTGGCTGCCGATGGGCAGGCCGGTGTAACCAATCTGCTGGAACTGATCGAGAAGGAAATGCGCGTCGCCATGGTGCTGACCGGCGCCAAGTCGATCAGTGAGATCAATGCCGACCTGCTGGTGGCAGCGTCATGAGTGCTGCGCAAACCCATCAGCGTGACGCCTTGCTGGAGCAGCTACGCAGCCTGGTTGGCCGCCGTTATGTGCTGACCGGTGAGCAGCAGACCCGACGTTTTCGCAAGGGCCACCGTACCGGTGAGGGTCAGGTGCTGGCCGTGATTCAGCCGGGCACCCTGCTGGAGCAGTGGCAGGTGCTGCGCGCTGCTGTTGCCGCCGATTGCATCGTCATCATGCAGGCCGCCAACACCGGCCTGACCGGTGGCTCCACCCCGGATGGCGATAACTACGACCGCGATATCGTGCTGATCAGTACGCGCCGTCTGGATGGTGTGCAACTGATCAATCAGGGCGAGCAGGTGGTGTGTCTGCCGGGCGCCACGCTGGACCGGCTGGAGCGCGAACTGGCGCCGCTGGGCCGTGAGCCGCACTCGGTGATTGGCTCCTCGTGCATCGGTGCTTCGGTGCTGGGCGGTGTATGTAACAACTCCGGCGGCGCCCTGGTGCGGCGCGGCCCGGCCTATACCGAGCTGGCGCTCTATGCGCAGGTGCAGGCCGACGGCACGCTCACGCTGGTCAACCACCTGGGTATCGAGCTGGGCGACAGCCCGGAAGAGATCCTGACGCGTTTGCAGCGTGGCGATTATCAGCCTGATGCCGTGCTCAACGAGTCCGCCAGGGCCTCCGATGCCGGCTACGCCGAGCACGTGCGCGATGTCGATGCCGATACCCCGGCGCGCTTTAATGCTGACCCCTCGCGCCTGTTCGAGGCCTCCGGGTCGGCTGGCAAGCTGTGTCTGTTTGCCGTGCGACTGGATACCTTTGTGAAGGAAGCCAGCACCGTGTTCTACATCGGCAGCAACGACCCGCAGGATCTGACCGACCTGCGTCGGCACCTGTTGACCAATCTGCCGAGCCTGCCGATTGCCGGTGAGTACATTCACCGTACCGCTTTTGATATTGGTGAGCGCTATGGTAAGGATACCTATCTGATCATCGATCGCTTTGGCACCGCCCGGGTGCCGGCAGCCTTTGCCATCAAGAGCCGCGTTGACGGCTTCTTCGAGCGCCTGGGCCTGCGCGGCGTCAGCGATCGCGTGATTCAGGCGGTGATGAACCTGCTGCCCAGTCACCTGCCCGAGCGTATGCGCGAGTACCGTAATCGCTTTGAGCATCACCTGCTGCTGCGCGTGTCCAACGATACCGCTGCGCAGGCCCGTGAGCACCTGAGCACCTTCTTTGCCGGACGCGATACCGGTGACTATTTCGAGTGTGACGAAGACGAGGGCCGGCGCGCCTTTCTGCACCGCTTTGCCGTAGCCGGTGCCGCGATTCGCTACCGTGAGGTGCACCGCCGCGAGGTGGAAGACATTGTGGCGCTGGATATTGCCCTGCGCCGTAATGATCGGGACTGGGTGGAAACGCTACCGGCCGAGCTGGAAAAGGATATGGTGCACAAGCTGTATTACGGGCACTTCTTCTGTCACGTTTTCCATCAGGATTACATTGTGCGCAAGGGCGTTGATCCGCTGGCGATGGAGCACCGCATGTGGGCGCTGCTGGATGAGCGCCGCGCCGAATACCCGGCCGAGCACAACGTTGGCCATCTGTATGTAGCCAAGCCGGCGCTGGCTGGCTTTTATAAGGAGCTGGACCCGACCAACAGCTTCAACCCCGGCATCGGCCATACCTCACGTCAGCGTGGCTGGGGTGAGTGTTGTGGTGGGCATGAGGAGCCGCACGGGCACTGAGCCCGTGCAGGCGTCGGACCCTTAATCCTCCCAGCGCGCGTCGCGACGGGTGATGCAGGCAGCCAGCAGGCTTTCCAATGAGGCCTGCAGCTGCTCCATAAAGGGCGCGCATTCCTGCTCGGCGCTCAGCGCCTCGCCGATGGCTACGTCGGCATTGAACGGTACAATCATCGAGCCGCCCTTGGGCAGGGCGCGGCCGAGTCCGTGCATGGCAATCGGCACCACCTGGGTGCCTGCGTGGCTGCGGGCCAGATGATAGATGCCCTTGCGCAGTGGCTGCAGTTCTTCTGCTTCGCCGCGGCTGCCTTCCGGAAACAGCAGCAGAATCTGGCCGTCGGCCAGGGCCTGCTGGCACTGTTCAAACACCTGCTCCTTGTCTACCTGGCCCTGCCGATCCAGCGGGATAATGCCGATCAGGTTGAGTGACAGCCAGGTGGTGAAGCGGTTGCGCAGGAAGTAGTCTGCCGCCGCCACCGGGCGCACCCGGTGCAGCTCACCCAGCGGGTAGAGGGCCATCAGCACCAGCGTATCCAGGTGGCTGTTGTGGTTGGCCGCCAGAATCGCCGGGCCGTGGCTGGGCAGGCGTTGCTTGTTGTAGATGTTCAGGCCAAGCAGCAGGTACACCACCGGCTTGACGATCAGCAGAAAGAACAGCTGTTTGGGCAGGCGCTTGATCACGGATATGGCGGCCTCAGTAAGTGGTGTAAACGAGGAAGTGGAAGAACAGCGGCGCGGTGTACATCAGGCTGTCGATACGGTCGAGAATACCGCCGTGGCCCGGAATCAGCTGGCTGGTGTCCTTGATGCGCAGGTCGCGTTTGACTGCCGACACGGTCAGGTCGCCAATAAAACCGGCCAGGCCGATCAACAGACCTGCGCCAAGGCCCAGCCACCAGGGCAGCGGCGTCAGCCAGGGCGCAAGCAGCGCGCCGAACAGGGTGGTAGTGGCCACGCCGCCAATAAAGCCCGCCCAGGTCTTGTTCGGGCTGATGGCCGGCACAATCTTGCGGTTGCCGAACTTCTTGCCCCAGATGTACTGGGCGACGTCATTGAACTGTGTCAGGAACACCAGATAGATCACCAGACCAACCCCGCCGCCGGCCGGGTTTTCTTCGGCCGGCAGCATCAGCAGGTAGGCAACGTGGCTGATGGCAAACACCGTGGTCATGGTCGCCCACTGGTAGGAGCCGACTGCGCGGATAAAGCCCTTGGTCTCGCCCAGCATCAACAGACCAAAGGGGATCAGCAGGAACAGGTAGACCGGAATGAACACGATGAACATGCCATACCAGCCCATGCCGACCCAGTAGTATTGCAGCGGTACGGCCAGATACAGGGCGAGAATCAGGCGGCGGTCGGTGACCCGTACCGGCAGGATCGAGAAGAACTCGCGCAGCGCAATAAAGCTCAGAATGGTGAAGAAGATCAGCGACGCGTTGGGGCCGATCATCAGCGCGGTGAACACCACGCCGACCATCACCCACCAGGAGTTGATGCGCTGTTTCAGCTCCAGGTAGCCATCGGCGCTGAGGCGCGAACGCAGTAGCAGCTGGGTGACGCTGGCGATGACCAGCATGGCCACCACCACCAGCATCGCGCACAGGGTGTTGGGCGTCAGGTCGAGCATGAAGGGCAGGCCGATATCCATTATTCAATCCCCCGGCGTTGCAGTCGCAGATAGGCGCCTACCAGGCGGCGCACAACCGTCAGGCCACTGCCGACGGCGATGATGATCAGGCTGATCCACAGGATCAGGCCCGGCTGGTGCCACAGCGGGTCGAATGCCGACAACACGCAGGCACCGGTCAGCACCGCCATGCGCTGCTGCTTGGCCAGCGGCCCGCGAAAGTCCGCCGGCAGGCCAAGCGAGACACCCAGTACGCGTATATAGGCGGTCATCACCGCCAGCAGCGCACCCAGCCAGGCCAGCCACTGGGCTGACTCAAAACCGGGTACGGCAAAGCCGCAGGCAACGATCAGCAGCGGATCGGCGATGCGGTCGGGGACGTCGTTGAACAGCTCACCGGCCGGCGTCTGCTTGCCGCCTTCCATCGCTACCATGCCGTCGAATAGATTGCACAGCAGACGCAGCTGGATACACAGCGCTGCTATGACCAGCCAGATCGAGCGCTCGCTACCCAACTGCTGACCCGAGCAGACCAGTGCAGCGGCACCGGCCAGGGCAAACAGCACGCTGAGTACGGAAATTTGGTTGGGTGTCACGCTGCGCTGGCTGAGCCAGGCAGCAAAGCGGGTCATGATGCGCTGATCGCGAATCTTCAGGGGGCGGCGATTGTCGGTCATGGGGCCTCGTTACAGAGCTGTTCGCGCTGCAGGCGCAGACACAGGAACAGACAGTAGATGAATGCCAGGGAGGTCGGCGGGACAATGGTCTGCCAGAGCGCGTGGGTCTGGTGCCAGCTGTGCACCAGATACAGCAGGGTGAAGCTGGCGCTAACGATGAGTACGGCTGGCAGCAGCAGGCGCGCGGCACCTGCGGGCAGCCGATAGAACAGCGCCTTGGCGGCGATGGCCATGACCAGCGTCATCAAGGCGCTGGCAGTACCCTGCAGCAGGCCAGCGATCATGGCGTGCTGAGGGTCGCTCGACCAGTTGGCCAGCAGCGCCCAGCCGCCCCACAGCGCGAAGGCCAGTGCGGCGGCGAGCAAGCGCCCGGCCAGGCTATTGGCAAAGGAAGCGGCGGTTGGCTGCATGGACGTCCCTGTGGCGGCAGTGCGGCCCGTCAGCTTACGCCGGAAGTCCGTTGCTGGCGAGTCTCAGGCTGGCGCGCTGTGATGCGCATCAAACCCGGCAGGTGCCTTTTCAGAGCGCCGGGGTGTTGCCGCAATCGGCGCCGCTCCAGCGGCTGACCTGCGAGTGCTCCAGCTTCACTTTGCCATCGCTGGCGCCAGCGTTCTCGCCCAGCAGGCCGGCCGGCAGGGCGTAGCTGCCGTTGCCGTTGAAGGTGGAGCGCATCTCGCGGCTGGATACAATCTCGACGCTGCCGCTGAGGTCGCCGGAGAAGCCGTCCGGGTCATTGCAGTGCCCGGAGAATTGCAGGGCGTCGCCGCCGGACTGCTCAACCTTGAGGTCGCAGTTGGGCATGTTCTCGCGGGCGTCAGCCAGCAGGGCGTCGGGGTCGGCCATGGTCTGCGCGGTCTCGGCGGTGATGCATTGGCGCTCGCCGACCTGTCCCTCACTGCCGAGCATGTCTTCGGCCAGGGCGCGCTGCTCCGGTGGCAGTGTCTTGAGCATGTTCTCGCGCATCTCGCGCATGCGGGCCTGCATGTCGATGCCGTTGATCAGGGTGGTGCTTTCGCTGATCCACAGGCCCGGTTCGGGCTGGGTGTCCAGGCTGGCAGCGTGAGTGGCAAGGGCGCTCAGGCTGAGTGAGCAAAACAGGGCGATACGAGAGAGGTGCATACGACAGTCCTTGGTAGCGAGTGCAGGATTGTGACTATAGCGTTGTTGCCAAGGTTGTGCTGTGCGCAAGTGCGGGGATGCGAGGTATCGCAAAAAAAGCGTCTTTGCAGAGGGCTGACAGGCGAAAGGCGGGCTGATCAAGCGCACAAGGTGGAGCAAGCAGTCTGCAGCTCGCCCGCGTAAAGGGGAGTATGCCGGGTACTCTCTCCGCCATTAGAGCGCGCGGGCCAAGTGCTGCTTCAGGTTGTTTTCGCCGAGCCATAAAAAAACGGGGCCGAGGCCCCGTTTTCTGGTCAAGCGTGGTTTAGCGTGCGCCGAGCAGCGCAGGCTTTTCCCGTTGCTTGCGGTTACCGCCACCGTTGGACCTACGATTGCCGTTGCCGTTGCCGTTGCCGTTGTTTTGCTTGCGAGCAGCGGGCTTGTGCTCTTCCGGCACCTCAATTCGGTTGCCCAGGGCCTGGCGGCGGCGCTCGATGGCGACCGGATCTTCCGGCTCATGGATGCCCGGCATCACGCGTGGCTGGCCGGCGGCGGCCCGCTGGCGCTGTTGGTGCGGGCGCTGCTCGCCACGTTGGCGTTCGTTGCGGCGCTGGCCACGCTGCTGGCCATTGCCATTGCCATTGCCATTGCCATTGCCATTGCCGCCGTTGCCGCTTTTCTGGGCAGACTGGCCGTTGCCGGCGCGCTTGCCCTGCTGGCCCTGGCCGCGGTTGTTGCGCTGCTGGCCACTGCGACCGTTCTGCTCGCGCGGACGCTCCGGACGGTCGTTGTTCAGCTCGGCCTGAGCGGGCGGTTCAAAGCCGTCCAGGCTGCCTTCGTCGATACGCTGCTTGGTCATGCGCTCGATAGCGCGCAGCAGTTTCTCTTCGTCAGGGCTGACCAGTGAAACGGCTTCGCCGCTGCGACCGGCGCGGCCGGTACGGCCGATACGGTGGACGTAGTCCTCCGACACGTTGGGCAGCTCGAAGTTGATTACGTGGGGCAGTTGGTCGATATCCAGGCCGCGGGCGGCGATGTCGGTAGCGACCAGAATGCGCAGGCTGTTGGCCTTGAAGTCGGCCAGTGCCTTGGTACGCGCGCTCTGGCTCTTGTTGCCGTGAATCGCGGCAGCCGGCAGACCGTTCTTGACCAGGTACTCGGCCAGGCGGTTGGCGCCGTGCTTGGTACGGGTAAAGATCAGCACCTGCTCCCAGGCGCCCTGGGTGACCAGGTGCGCAACCAGTGCACGCTTGTGACCGGCGGCAACGCGGTAAACCTTCTGGTTGATGCGCTCGACCGTGGTGTTCGGCGGGGTGACTTCGATGCGGGCCGGGTTATCGAGCAGCTTGTTCGCCAGATCGACAATGTCCTTGGAGAAGGTGGCCGAGAACAGCAGGTTCTGGCGTTTGGCCGGCAGCTTGGCGATGACCTTTTTGACGTCATGGACAAAGCCCATGTCGAGCATGCGGTCAGCTTCGTCGAGTACCAGAATCTCGACCTGCGAGAGGTCGACGGCCTTTTGGCCCACCAGATCCAGCAGGCGACCAGGGCAGGCGACCAGGATATCCAGGCCGGGGGCGATGGCTTTCATCTGCGGGTTGGCGCCGACGCCGCCGAAGATACAGGCGGATTTCAGCGGCAGTTCGGTGGCGTAGGCGCGGATGCTGTCGTGCACCTGGGCGGCCAGTTCGCGGGTCGGGGTCAGGACCAGAACGCGCACCTGCTTGGGCTTGGCGCGGTGGCCGTCGGACTCGCCGTTGGGGAACAGGCGTTCGATGACCGGCAGGGCAAAGCCGGCGGTTTTGCCGGTGCCGGTCTGGGCGGCAACCATCAGGTCGCGGCCTTCGAGAACCGCCGGAACCGCTTGCTGCTGTACCGGCGTGGGTGTGGTGTAACCAGTGGCCGCCACCGCGCGTACCAGCGCGTCGGACAGCCCCAGAGAGGCAAAGGACATGAGCAATCCTGTTGGGCCGAGGCCCGTTGATGTAATCAAGAGAATATCGTCAGGCACAAATCGCCACGCTGTGGACTAGGGGCGATTCCGTTCGGGCCTGCCGAAAGAGGTATACGGCATCCGAACGCGGGATTGACGGGAGCCCGGAGTATAGCAGAGCTGTACGGGGAGTCTGCAAGCAGGGGCAGCGGCCTGACTGGTTTAACCGCTCTGCTTCACAGGCCGTAGGCCCGCAGGATCTGCTGGTAGCCGGCTGTCTGCTTGAACGTTGTCAGTGCCTCGCCAAAGCGCAAGGCCAGATCGCCCAGCTCGGGGCGGCGCGCAAAAGCCAGGTACAGCGGCCCGCTGCTCAGGGGTTGCTGGTGGTGGCTGATGCCGTCCAGCCCGAGCAGGGACAAGGTATACAGGCCGACCTGGCGATTGATCAGCGTCATGTCGACCCGGCCACGTTGCAGCATCAACAGGCATGATTCGATTGAGGGGCAGGGGTCGCGGGTCAGGTGGTCGGCCTGATTGAACTCGGGGTTGCCATAGCTGTAGCCGGCCGATACGCCGATGCGCAGGCCGCGCAAGTCCTCGAGATTGTTGTAGGGGAAGGGGTCGCTGGTGCGATAAAACAGCACCGACTCGCTGTTTGAGAGGGGCTCTGCGGGGAAGTGGTACTGGCTCTGGCGCTCGGGGTTGACGGTAATGTCGAGAATCGCATCGGCCTGGCCGGCGAGTACTTCATGCTGGGCGCGCTTCCAGGGCATTAGCCGCCAGTCGGGCTGATAGCCAAGGTCCAGCAAGATGTGCTGGCTGACTTCGTAGTCGATACCGCGCAGCTGACCGTCTTGCACAAAGACATAGGGCGGCCAGGGTTCGGTAACGACGGTGATGGGCTCTGCTCGCAGCGCACCGCAAAACAGCAGGGCAAATGCGAACAGCAGCTGGGCTGTTGGCTTCATGGGGGCAGTATAGGGCCTTTGCGTTACATAACAAACGCTTGGCCCTGCCTGTCCGCGCCTGCCTAGCCGCGCAGGTTGCGCAGTACCGCGACGGTGGGTTCAGCCTGATTCAGGGTATAGAAGTGCAAGCCCGGTGCGCCGCCCTCAATCAGGCGCTCGCACAGCTGGCTGATCACCTCGGTCCCGAACGCCTTGATGCTGTCGCTATCGTCACCGTAGGCCTCCAGCTGCTTGCGAATCCAGCGCGGAATCTCGGCGCCGCAGGCGTCGGAGAAGCGCGCCAGCTTGCTGTAGTTGGTGATCGGCATGATGCCCGGGATGATCGGGATATCAACGCCGGCCTGGCGCACGCGGTCGACAAAGTGGAAGTAGCAGTCGGCGTTGAAGAAGTACTGGGTGATGGCGCTGTCGGCACCGGCCTGGGCCTTGCGGATGAAGTTCTTCAGGTCGGTCTCAAAGTTCGGCGCTTGCGGATGGGATTCCGGGTAGGCGGCGACTTCCAGCTTGAAGTGATCGCCGGTCTCGGCGCGAATGAACTCTACCAGCTCATTGGCGTAGCGCAGCTCGCCACTGGCGTGCCCCATGCCGGAGGGCAGGTCGCCACGCAGGGCAACAATGCGCTGGATGCCTTGGGCGCGGTAGTCGTTCAGCAGTGTGCGCAGATCCTCGCGCGAGTCACCCACGCAGGACAGGTGCGGCGCCGCCGGCACGCCAACCTCGTTGTTCAGCTGCAGCACGGTGCGGCGCGTGCCGTCACGGGTCGAGCCACCGGCACCGTAGGTGACGGAAAAGAACTCGGGCTGCTCATCGGCCAGCACATTGGCTACCGCAACCAGCTTGGCCTGGCCTGCTTCGGTCTTCGGCGGGAAGAACTCGAAGTTGATGGGGACGGTTTTGTTGATCGTCATTGTTTCTGTGCTCTTGTGGGTTGGTCAGCTGCAAGCTTCAAGCCGCAAGCTTCAAGTAAACCCAAAACCTTGCCCCCTCGGAGGGGCGGTCTCAGGCTCTTGTGCTTGCAGCTTGCAGCTTGCAGCTTGCAGCTTGCAGCTTGCAGCTTG